>ERZ1035006.584-NODE-584-length-28148-cov-23.648169_pt1 | contig 28148 bp, 33 predicted proteins | sample MGYA00520694_ERZ1035006 | MGnify/ENA primary metagenome ERZ1035006 (study PRJEB33766, sample SAMN09781746) | gut metagenome | biome: gut microbiome | host: Homo sapiens | place: Madagascar | study: EMG produced TPA metagenomics assembly of the PRJNA485056 data... | reverse complement strand
TCGCTCGGCTTTGCCGCTTGCCTTAGCAAGAATTTCTAACGACCGAAGGGAGTGATAACTTCTTTAACTTCTCTAACTTCTCAAAATTATAACTTCTCTAATTTAAATCTAATACCTACATAAGCCATTGCTCCAGTGACAGGTCCCCATACCTGAGTAGCATCAAATGCCGCACTCCATGGATGATGTGAGTGGAGAATAGGATTGTCTATCTTATAGTTGGTAAGGTTCTCGCCACCTAAGTATAGACTAAAGTTGTGGAACTCTCGTGTCACTTGCGCCTGCAATTGGAAGTAGGCTGGATAGCTACTTTGGTCGTAAAGCTCGCCACCACCATTAAGCTGACCAGTTACGTCGAATTGCCAAAGCTCGAGTGGTGTTTTATACGAGAGAGTGAGCAAGCCTTTATAGCGTGATGTGAGAGGCTTCGGGCGTAGCACACCATCATAGGTACATTTAACATCGTTAAGACGGAAGGCTGCAGTGGCAGACATTCCATTAAACAATGAGTATGTTGCATCCACCTGGAATGTGTGGCTATAGCTCTTGCCGTCGAGATTCTCAAACGATAGTGTATGCTCGCCCTTAGCTCCATCGAAGTTCATTATCATCTGATGCTTGAAGTCGGTGTAGTAATACTCCGCATTCAGCTCAAGATTCTTGCCAAATAGAGGAATGTTGAAGCCCAAAGAAACTCCCATGTTCCATGCCTCCTCCTGCTTAAGATCGGAATCGATGATTATCTCTCTGCCACTTGCCAACAGCGACACGTTCTCTGCCAAGGCATGTGGCGAACGGTAGCCCTTGCCTATAGAAGTGCGTAGCGTGACAATTTTGAACGGAGAATACTTGATGTGCAGACGTGGAGTGAGGAAACTACCGTAAATACTTGAATGATCCCAACGCACGCCTGGCATTACAGTAAGCGTCTCGCCCAACTTGTATGTATATTGGGCATACAGGCCAGGAGTTGTCTCCTTTGTCACCTTGCTTTCTGCTTTAGGCAATGTTCCCAATGGGTTGAAGCGTTCGTCATAATAGTCGTGGTTGAGCGACGCTCCCACACTAATATTATGCTTCTCCGTAATATCAGTCTCAAACATCAGTTGGGCGTAACTATTCTTCTGAGTGACATCATATTGTGTCTTTCCAAACATATTGTCGGCATCATGCCATGAGCCATGCAGCATCAAGGCTATTGACGTGTTATGGTCGGCATTAAGAGTAAAACCGTTTTTCCATTGCATCTCATAGCGGTTGGTCTTTACCGATGTTGAGTAGAGAGGTTCCGACGAAGAGGCTGCCATATGCTTACGGCTCTGTCCGCCTTCGCGCTCATCGTGCAAGCCACGCACCATCAACTGACTAATCCACCGTGGCGACACATACGCCCATCTATGCATTAAGTTATACTGTCGCAACTTGGGCATATCCATAAAGCCGTCGCCATTGCCATCATGATCCATCTGACGGTTCTCGAAATGAAGAAGAGTTGCGGTGGAAAGGCGGTCGTTGAGATGAATGCTTCCATCGAGGTTTACCTCTGTCTTCAGTTCGCTATCCTGATAAACATTCGCACGCACACCATCTGTGCCTTGTGGCTTTAGAAACTCGATATTTATCTGACCAGTAGTGCTCTCATATCCGTTCTTGACGCTCGAAGCACCCTTGCTCACCTGTATCGACTGCATCCAAGGACCAGGCACATAACCTAAGCTATAAGGCAAGGAAGCTCCACGCAGATTAGGAATATTCTCTGTGAGCATCTGCACATAAGTGCCACTAAGTCCAAGCAGTTTTATCTGCTTAGCTCCAGTAGCAGCATCGCTATAGCTTACGTCAACAGAAGGATTGGTAGTGAACGACTCTCCAAGGTTGCAGCAAGCAGCACGTATCAGTTGTCCTTGTCCTATTATGTCGGCGTTGTCCACTCTGTATTTCGACTTAATGCCATTAGTGGCTTTCACTGTCACATTCTTCAATTCGTGTGTACTGGTTATGCTATCTGTCTGCGCAGACATCTGCTGCGTCAGAAATGCAAATCCCAATAAACTAAAAAATGTTTTTATCATAAACTGAATATTATATACAATCTTTAAACCTTATTATTTTTTACAATGCATCCAAGGACACTCTGTCGTGATTTTCAAGTTCTCGAAATACCTTTGGGGTCATGCCCGTCACTTGCTTGAACTGCGAGGAGAGGTGTGCCGGCGAACTGTATCCAAGCCTATAGGCAATCTCGCTTGTGGCGAGCTGACTGTAGCACAGAAGTTCCTTGGCATATTCTATTCGATGCAGAATAGCGAACCGCTCGATGGTGATGCCTCGCACTTCAGAGAAAAGTTTGCTTAATGTGCTGTAGTCCTTGTTGAGATGATGCGACAGATAATCGGACAGTTTAGGACGCTCCTCACTCATCCTTACCCATTGCTGTACGGCTATGCGTATCTGTTCCACCAACTGCGATCGTGGGTCGTCAAGCAACTCAAAGCCTATGCCTTGCAATTTGCCTGCAAGGGAGGTACGTTGCTCGTCAATAAGGTCTTCCTCAATCTCTGCCTCACCCAAACTTATTGACTTTACGGTTAAACCTTCGGACACAAGAATGTCCTTGGCAGCCGAGATACAGCGTGGACAAACCATGTTCTTTATCAATAGCTTCATCGGTGTATATATTTATCTGTTTTTATTACGATGCAAAGATATAGATTTTCAATAAATTATTTATACAAAATTAGGGAGAATGCTTACAGATTTTTATATTGTCATTTTTTTTATTTACCTTTGCAATAAACAAAAAGGGAATATTATGGCAATAAAACTATATCCTTTAGGCATACAGACTTTCGAGCGAATACGCAAGGAAGACCGACTGTATATCGACAAGACAGAATACATCTATCGCATGACGCATAGCGACAGCGTATATTGCTTTCTGAGCCGTCCAAGACGGTTCGGCAAATCGTTGTTAGTGACTACGCTAAAAAGCTACTTCGAGGGAAAGAAGGATTTGTTCAAGGGACTTGCCATTGAAAAACTTGAGAAAGAATGGACGGAATATCCCGTGCTGCACTTCGACATGAGCGGAGGCAAACACATGGAGAAAGAACAACTTGAGCGATATCTCTGTTTTATCATTGAAGAGAACGAGCACAAATACGGCATTGTGAACAGCGGTTTGTCTGACCCTAACGTGAGACTTAACGCTCTTATCAATTCCATTTATGCAAAGACAGGCAAACAGATTGTTGTTCTCATTGATGAGTATGACGCTCCTATGCTTGATGTCGCTCACGAAGACAAACAATTAGATATTTTGCGCAACATCATGCGCAACTTCTATAGCCCTCTAAAGAAGTGCGAGTCGCTACTGCGTTTTGTGTTTCTCACGGACATCACCAAGTTCTCGCAAGTGAGCATTTTCAGTGAGTTGAACAACATCAAAAACATATCCATGGACGAAGAGTATGCTGGCATCTGCGGCATAACTGAGGATGAAATGCTCGCACAAATGTCTGAAGACATAGATATGCTTGCTAAGACACAAGATTTAACAAGAGAGGCAACCGTAGCCAAGCTCAAGGAATATTACGATGGCTACCATTTCTCCAAGGTTTCTCCTGACATATTTAATCCATACAGTTTGCTCAACTGTTTTGCTGATAAAAATTTCGGTGCCTATTGGTTTAGCTCTGGCACACCCACTTATCTCATCAACATGCTGAATAAGTTTGATGTACTGCCAGCAACCATCGCTCCTACCGAAGCTCTGTCTTCTGCGTTCGATGCACCTACAGAGAAGATGACTTCCATCACACCCCTACTCTACCAGAGTGGGTACGTCACTATCAAGGACTACGACAAGGACACACAACTCTATACTCTCGACATTCCCAACAAGGAAATTAGAGTGGGACTATTCAATAGTCTATTGCCCAATTACGTCAACGGCACACAAGCCCAACAAGGCGGTGTGACCATAACCAAAATGGCCTCGCTTATAAGACGTAGAGATATGGACGGTGCTTTGCAACTCCTGCAAGACTACTTCGAAACATTGCCATACTGCAATGTGACCAACTATGAGGGTCATTACCAGCAGATACTGTATATCATCTTCACTCTCCTCACTGGCTTTGTGGTGGACGTAGAGGTGCATACTCCAAAGGGCAGAGTAGACATGGTTCTGCTCACCAACACCGACCTCTATCTCTTGGAATTGAAACTCAACAAGAGCGCGCAAGCTGCCATGCGACAAATCAACCTGAAGAATTATCACCGGCGATTTGCACTAAGCGGCAAACCTATTACCAAGGTTGGAATAAACTTCGACAGCACGAAGGGGAATATAGAAGATTGGATAATAGAGTAACCAGGATAATAGAGTAACCAGGATAATAGAGTAACCAGGATATTAAATGCAAACAGTGCCGATCCTTTCATTAGGACCAGCACTGTTTTTTAAAGTTCACCCCGTTACGGAAACATAATTGTTTTCACTTCCACATTTCCGTTTTTCACGTTTTTCCTTATTACAATACCCTTTGACGGTTTGTCTATTTTTACTCCTGACAAATTGTAATATTCAGTTTTCTCAATATTAAAATCGTTTTCAACACCTGCGATTCCTGTAGTTGATGTCTGAACCTTTACCTTATGTGAGTTAACAACCCTGCCTGTTTCGTTTTCAATAAGAAGAGCCACTATGCTAAGCTTGTCGTTATTTTGAGCCAGTCGTTTGCCACTGTTAGGTCCGTATGTGCAGAAACACTCATCAAGATAAAACTTGAACGATGTCTTATAATCAATATAATTGTCTACATCGTTTGGAATTGTCAGAACAGAACCTGAAGCAACAGGCGAGAAGCTCGAGTTGGCAATAGCTATGTCGTCGTATACCATGTCTCTGATGTCTTCATCCATCTCCACATATTTTGCCATGCCTGGAGCAGACTCGTAATCGCCCATCATCGAGTAATAATTCAACTGTTCCCAATCCTCACCGCTACCTTTCAATCCGTCGGCTACAAGTACGAATTCCACCCTATAGGTCTTTGACTTGTCAACATCAACAAACTTTATCGTGGCATTGGCATCCACACAATCACCATAGCCAGCTTTAAGCACGGCTTCGGCCTTAACATCCGCCATAGCAAAACTGTCAACCATCAATGCCCAATCTTTATCAAAGGCAAACTCTGTTTTCACACCTTTCGAACCACTATAAACATCTGTCATATAACGACGCTCGATCCAAGTAGTTGGCAAGAATTCGGATGTAGGATTTGGCAACTGCTCTTCTGCAATAATGTGCATACCATCAAGTATATGATAAGAGTATGATACAAAATCAGGATGCTTCTCTTTCATAATCTCTACAGCTGCAATAGCACGCGGACAATATCCACCCCAAACTGCCATATAGTTCTCTACAACAGGACGGTGCACGGGTATGAACTCAAACAATCCTACCGATACTGAGCCTTCTACCAACGAGCCATTATCCTTGTCATTCACCTTTGTCACCATTACCTTCATATCATACTTACCGGTAAAATCAAACGGTCCGACAGGCAAGCTGACAGGAACAGAACTGTTGAACTTCGACGGAAGAGGTTCAGGCAACTCATAATGTCCGTTGAAAGTCTTACCATTAAGTTCATATACATAGTCGATTGATTTGATGTCGGACTTACCTTTATTGACAAGAGTTGCATTAAGAGTCTTCGCAGAATGCCATGCTGCATGGAAATCTTTTGGCAAAAGCAATCTGGCAGCATCATCAACAAAATCGCCATCAAACGTAACCGTCATAGCCGACACCATATTCAATGACTCAGAAAGCGACATCCAAGAGCGGTAGCTTCTTGACGTATGGACATACAAACCGTTTGAATTAGTTTCTTTAAACACACTCACCGGTTGTGCAGACTCATTCTGATTGTCAGCCAATGTGAACGAATAACCCACATAAACTCCATTTGCTGGAAGAGAATATTTCTCAGGCAACACAGCTGTCAACTTGCCATCCTCCATCACTGCGTCAATAGTCATGATGTCCGCATCATTAACCTTCTTTCCATTTTCAATGGTCTTCAGTTTTAACTCTGTAGACAACCATACCTTGACATCCGTAGCGTTAGCCACATTAAAGGGAACAGACACTGATCTAATGTTTCTACCTGCCAGATAAGCATCATCCACCTTTATTGCCACATCATAGGTCTCCGTCTTATACGTTCCCCAAAACAGCAATACAGAATTGTCTTTTCCATAACTGAAATTCAATATATTGCCAGCCTTAGCTTGAACAGCAAAAACGAGGCACAATATCGTCAATACTAATGATTTCTTCATAAGGTAAATGTTTTATTTCACATGATAAGACTACTTGCTATCTCACTATTTTTGTGGTTTTGACATCACCATTATCATAGAATACCTTCTTAAGAATCACTCCACTGACTGGTTTTGCCAAACGACGTCCGTTCAAATCATAGAATTCCACTCTCTTGACACCAGTGGCTGTTGAACCCACCTTGTCAACACCAGTTGTACTGCCGCCAGTATTGTATACTATGTTTGAATATGTCTTTTCACCATTAATGGTAATTATAGACTGAGCACCAATCTTTGAGAATCCCTGTGAATAGAAGAATACGGTATGAGTGAGGCCATCCACGAAGAAGTCGAAATCGTCTTTATATGTATAAGGAATCTCTGTCATTTCTTCAGGAATAAAAAAATACTCATCCTTCATGAAGGTAAACAACTCGTTGTCGAAATAGATACAGTACTTCATGCTGTCAGCAGGTATAATATTATCCTCAACATCCTCACGTAGGATGTCAAACTGATACATACCATAGCCATCAGAAGGATTATATGGCTTGTAATATACGAAAACAGGGTCGAGAGGTTTGCATGGACTAACCAATTCTTTCTGATATTTGAAAATAGGCGCATCAATACGGTCTGTGATAATGAGGTTTTCCTTGCCTCCCATCAAAAGCAACAGTGAATCTGACGACATAACCTTCTTTTCGGCATCATATCTGAAAGGCAGACTCTTCATCAAGTGAATAACCTCCTCGTCCTGATATGTTTTTTCATTGTATACTGTATCAACACTTCCCATTCCGAGATACAGATGATATTCTGAAATAAGAGTGTCAGCACCAAGATATTGTCCTTTCTCAAAAACAACAGTACCATTGTCTGTGATGCTTCCCTTGACATAACTTTCAGGCAAAGCCACACTAAGTCCTTTCACATAAACATCATTTAAGGGGGATAAAACGAAACGTATAAAAGTGGAGGGAGGGAGAAATTGGGGAATGCGTTGATTTACAAAGGGTTTGGGGAGGATGGATGAAATGTGAGGGAAAAACGAAACGTTATATTTGGTTTACATTTGGTTTACATTTGAGGGGGATTTGAACGGTGTTTGAGGGAGATTGCTTTACATGGCGGTGTGGAATGTTATATTGAATGTTGTTGTGTGGGTTGTGGTGGGTGGTTGATTGGCTTTCGTGGGCATTTCGTGGGCTTCATGGCGCGTATGGCTGCTCATGTGGGTGTTTTATCGCCTGGACATGGAAATGGGCGCTGGTGGGGCTTAAAACGGCTTGTTTGGGTGGTGATTGAATGAAGGAGGGTGTGGCTGCGGCCATGCCTTTTATTTTGCTTGTTTCTTGATTTTTATGATTGTAAATTCTTCCAAATAGTTATTATTTGGTATATTTGCAAGCGAAAACGAACATTTTAAGAAACAGAAAGGAACGGTTATGACAAAGGTTATACATGTGCATTTGATACATGGGCGGAAGAACTACTACTTCGGCTCAATATCGGCGATTTATACGGTTTTGACAGAGGATGAGGTGGGTATAAAGAAAAGCTCGCTGCTACACGCCGGACTGGCTGACGGAGGTGTTATTCTCAATAAAAAGGCTATGATCCAGCAGGGAGAGCTGATAAGAGGACCCAGGACGGAAAAAGAGAAGAAATAAGGATGATTTAAACGGCTAAAACGTTGATATAACGGCATTTGAACGGCTTGAACACTGATTTGAACAGTGGTCAAGCCGTTTTCGTGTTCTGACTGCTCCTGAGAGGGGCGAAAAATGGCGTTTTTCGGGTTTGGGGTGACACTTGGGGTGACGTTTGGTGTGACAAGGAAAAACGAAATGTTCTACTTGGTGTGACATTTGGAGTGACAGTTTTAACATTGAAAACAAGTGATTGACCCCCTATATAACTCCGAATAAATTGTGATTGATGTCATTTTCGGGCGTTTAGGGGGTGGGGATAATCCCACGTTTTGACATGTTATAAACCTTTGCGGAATGTCGGGAACGCCCTGTTTATCGGGGTTTTGGCTGCTTTGCTACCCTATTATACCTATGTATGTGCGTGCGCGACACGTTTTGCGGTGTGGAGCGTGTGCGTGATGCGTGTGGTGTGTGTCTCAAAAGAAGGGGCACCACTCCAAACGGGGGGCTAATGGCATTGGAGGGGTATACGTATGGTGTTACGGCTTACCACCTATGATAACATGAAATGGGTTTACCCTGCACTTGCAATATTTGAAGTGTCGGCATCCGATACATGCTTTTCTTTTTCGATAGACAGTTGCTTTATGGTTTCTTTGAGACGTCCAATTTCCTCTGCTTGTTGTATGATTTTAGCATCTTTGCTTTGTATGTATGGTTCTAATTGACCAAAGAATGTGGCAATGCTTGTCTCTGTCGTTGCAAGAATAGGATTTCCTGGTTCAGAATTAGGTAAGGTGTCACTCCCTAAGCCAGTGAGAAGCCACATTGCGTTTACATCGTAAGAAATCACGATTTTTTCTAAAACGTCAGCTTTGGGTATGACTCCCTTTATATAACCTCTTATATTAGCTTCACTAACGCCTAATTTCTGGGCGAATACTGTATTTTTTCCACCTGCTTTAATATCAACGAGGTGCTTGATTCTTTCGTGAATTGTCCCGTTATGTGCCATAATTCTAAATTTAATCGAAATAAATCCCGATTTTTCTTTTGTAATTCGTGAGAAATCACTATCTTTGCAGCGTGTTTAAGATTAAACGCGCGGCCAAAGATAGTGAAAAAGGCCGAGAATAACGAATTTTTGCAATTAAAGAATATGAACGATAAAGAATTTGCATTGAATGCGGCGATGAACAGAATGCGCAAGAAGTTGAACCACCTGATGGGTGACATTGAAAATTGGAAAGAGGACATGGTGAATGACTATGCAGATTTTTTCCGCTGGCATGCGGACGATCTGTATGAAGCAATGGCCGCAAAGGCGATACTGGAGCCTGTGTATGAGACGGCCAAGGAGCTTGGTCTTGCGGCACTTGAGGAGTCTTTGCGCCACAATATAGAACACCTGACAGACGACCTGGTGTATGGTGATTTAGAGCGTCAGAGCACAGGCAAGATGAGCAACATGGCATACGGACTGGAGCTGAAGGCGAAACAGAAGATGATACAGTTCTTCAGTGCAGTTCAGACGGTAATAGCCGAGGGTAAGAAGATTGAAGGATGACACGGAAGCCCCAGAGGCTGCACTGGATAGTCAGCCGCCGCACTGGATAGTCGGCAGGGGCGGCCTCGGATGACGGCGGGAAAGACCGCAGGAGTGGCAGGTTTGCCATGCGCTGGATAGCCATGTGGGGTTCGACTCCCCTACACTCCACGAACAAAAGTAATAACGAACTAAAAACAGCGGACAATGAAAAGAGTGATAACAGTAACCCGTTCTCAGCGGGAGTTTTTGGCAAAGGCCTTCGGCGTGACGAAGGAGATGGTGAGCTACGCATTGAACTTTCACCCGGTGAAGGGTCAGAGCGACTTGGCAAAGAAGATACGCTGCCTTGCCGTTCAGCGTGGCGGTTTTGAGTTGGTGACGGCTCCTGCGAGCGAGGTGGTGCATGACGCAGACAACATGATGCGCCAGCACTTCGAGAACGGCTGGATGTGGGAAGGCGACAAGAACACGGGCGTACTGGAGTTGAAGGACGAGAAAGGCGACGTGGTGGAACGCATCGAGCACGCCGGGTTTACAGACATCAAGACCGTGCAGGAGAAGGTGGAAGCCATGTGCTGCGCCACTGCGTAAGGAGAGAACCGCAAGAAGGAAAATAAAGACAAAAGGAAATGGAGTACTACAACAAGATATTGTGCGTGACGTTTGCCGAGCTGACGGGCGGAAACGAGCCAGTCATCAAGGCGAGCACCTTGCGCCAGAATGTGTGCCGCTGCAACATAGCGTGTGCACGTCGTGGCGGCGGCGAGGGGACTCAGGCACTGTATGTGTGGAGCAGTATTCCGGAGAAGTACAGACGGCGGTTTGTGGCGACATACGGCGACCCAGAAGAAAAGATGCGAGAGGCTATGACGAAGGCGAGCATAAAGATAGATGCGAAGGCGCGTGAGTATTACGAAGCCTACACCTATATGGACAAGGACGGGCAGGAGCGCCACCTGACGGAGAAGATGATAGAGGAATATACCATCAACGCCTCGGTGCTTGGCGAGCTGGAGAAGATGGCTGCAAGACGCCAGGCCATCCGCAGCAGTCTGAACGCTCCGATGTCGGGTGCGTGGGACTTGATACTTGACAGCGCGGAACGTATGCGCGAGAGCTACGGCCACACGCTTCCGGGCACATTGGCGCGACTGAAGACGCGACTGAAGGCTTGGAAGGCCGATGGCTACCAGAGCGTGGTGAGCGGCAAGCTGGGCAACTCTTCGGCACTGAAGATAACCGGTGACTTTCTGAAACTGATTGTGGCTCTGAAGCGCAGCAAGGTGCCGGTGTATACCGACGCGCAGCTGTTTGAGAAGGCAAACGAGATAGCCGAGGAAAGAGGCTGGAAGCCGATAAGAAGCCTAAGCGGAATGAAGAAATGGCTGAACAGCCCGTCGGTTGAGCCTTTATGGTATGACGCCGTATATGGCGAGCAGGCAGCCCGTCAGCGTTACGGCAGAAAGCACAAGACGGCACTTCCGACACGCAGGGACACGCTATGGTATGGTGACGGCACGAAGCTGAACCTTTACTATAGGGACGAGCAGGGCAAGGTGCGGACGACCCAGGTGTATGAAGTGATCGACGCAATGAGCGAGGTGCTTCTGGGCTACTGCATCAGCGACACAGAGGACTATGAGGCCCAATACCACGCCTACCGCATGGCAATCCAGAAGAGCGGACACAAGCCTTATGAGATTGTTTATGACAACCAGGGCGGCCACAAGAAGCTGGACTCGGACGGCTTTATCGGGAAGATCTGCCGCGTACACAGACCGACACAGCCCTACAACGGCGAGTCGAAGACGATAGAGAGCGTGTTCGGACGGTTTCAGGCTCAGGTGCTGCACAAGGACTGGCGCTTCACGGGTCAGAACGTGACGGCGAAGAAGGCGTCGAGCCGCCCGAACGTTGAATTTATCGAAGCCAACAAGGACAGTCTGTACACTCTGGAAGAGCTGAAAGATGCCTATGCCGCAGCCCGTAAGGAATGGAACGAGGGTGTGCACCCTGCGACGGGCGAGCGTAGGATAGACATGTATGAGAAGAGCGTGAACGAGGAGACCCAGGAAGTGACGCTGCACGACATGGTGGACATGTTCTGGGTGTTTACGAAACGCATGGCGACGTTCACGGACCAGGGTCTGCAGGTGACGATCAAAGGCGAGAAGCGGCAGTACGAAGTGTTCAGTACACCTGGCATTCCGGACCATGCCTGGCGACGGAAGCACACCTACGAGAGGTTTGTGGTGGCTTATGACCCATACGACTTTGCGAGCATAAGGCTCTACACGAAGGGGGCAGACGGCTCGCTGCGTTTTGAGCGGACGGCAGAACCCTACATACTGATACACCGCGCCCTGCAAGACCAGCAGGGGACGGACGATGCGAAGTTTATCCGCCAGGAGCAGGAAGCCAACCTTCAGGACCGCATAGAGCGGACGGTGGAGGGCAGGACGATAGCTGCGGAGCATGGTATGGATGCGGAGCAGCAGGGGCTGAACTCGCCGAAGCTGAAGGGCACGACGGCAGCCGTGCAGCGGCAGATAGACCACCGCATGGAGCGTTACTCGCAGCCGCCTGAGCAGTACCAGCTGGGACGACACACGAAATCGCTGAGCCTTGATGACTGGCTGGACGTGATGGAGGGCGGTGATGATGGCGACACGCCGAGAATACCGCTTCCGATGGAGAAGAAGATTGCATCAAAACTGTAGAATCAATAAAAACAAACGATATGAACGAGAAACAGAAAGAACAGATACGCGAGGCCCTGCGCCTCTATGTGATGAAATATCCGAGCCAAAACAAGGCAGCAGCCAGTCTGGACGGTACGAGTGCGGGCACGGTAAGCTCGGTGTTGAGCGGCAAGTGGGAGAACATCAGCGACGACATGTGGCGAAAGATAGCCTCGCAGGTGGAAACCGCCACCCCTGGTGCCTGGCAGATGGTGGAGACCACGGCAGCAAAGGAGATGGCCTATGCGATGATTGACGCCCAGGAATGGAAGAACGTGACCTGGGTGGTGGGCGAAGCCGGATGCGGCAAGACCACGGCGGCGCGGCTTTACGAGCGTGAGCACAGCGGCGCCTACTACATTCTGTGCTCGGAAGACATGAAGCGGAGCGACTTTATCCGCGACATTGCGAAGAAGATAGGTCTGAGGACTGACGGCATGACGATAAGAGACATGCTTGACGCAATCATCGGTGCGCTGATACAGACGGAGAACCCGGTGCTGCTGTTCGATGAAGCTGACAAGCTGACGGAAAGGGTGTTCCACTACTTCATAGACCTGTATAACAGGCTTGAGGACAAATGCGGCATAGTGTTCTTCTCGACCTCTTATATCAAGCGCAGGATGAAGATGGGACTGCGTTATGACAAGAAAGGCTATAACGAGATACATAGCAGGATAGGACGCAAGTTCTTCGAGTTGGAGCAGACAAGTCCGAACGACGTTTATGCGATCTGCGTGGCGAACGGACTGACCGACCGCAAGAAGATAGCTGAGGTGGTGAAGGACGCTGAGCAGTATGACTTCGACCTGCGGAGGGTGAAGAAAGGTGTACACAGAGTGAAGATGATGGGGGGTTGATAAAGTGAAAAGTGAAAAGTGAAGAGTGAAGAATCCAATAGTTAAGTGAAAAGTGAATGAATGGTGTTCAAACACTGAGTGAAGAGTGAAGAATCCAATAGTTAAGTGAAAAGTGAATGAATGGTGTTCAAACACTGAGTGAAGAGTGAAGAGCGTATGAAAAGAGCGATAAGTGTGAGCGAGCTGCTTGCGACTAAATATGACACGTACAAGCTGAGCGACGAGTGGAAGGCTGCCTTCGGTGAGCCGGAGAGGAACGGCGTGTGGTTTGTCTGGGGCAGGAGCGGAAGCGGCAAGACGAGTTTTGTGCTGAAGCTGTGTAAGGAACTTTGCAGGTTTGGGAGAGTGGCTTACGACAGCCTTGAGGAGGGTTCGAGCCTGACGATGAAGAACGCCTTTATTAGAGCCGGGATGCAGGACGTGGCGCGACGGATGGTGCTTCTTGACGGTGAGAGCATGGAAGAGCTTGACAAGCGTCTGGACAAGCGCAAGAGTCCGGACACGGTGATCATCGACTCGTTCCAGTATACGAGGATGAGCTTCGAGGACTATCTGGCTTTCAAGGCACGACACCCGAACAAGCTGGTTGTGATAATAAGCCAGGCAAGCGGTACGAAGCCCAAGGGGCGAACAGCCGAGAGCGTGATGTACGACGCGTCGCTGAAGATATGGGTGGAGGGGTATAGGGCGTTCTCGAAGGGGAGATTTTTCGGGGATAAGGGTTATTACACGATATGGGCAGAAAGAGCTGAGGAATACTGGAGTAAAGATATAAAGCAATGAGCAAAGATATGAACGACTACCGGCAGGGTGACACGATATACATCCTGCTGAAGAAGATCCAGGCGGAGAGCGTGATGGACGAATGGCTGGAGGGTAACTGGCAATGTGACCTGACGGCACACCGCAGCCAGAAGAACAAAGGTTGTGTGGTGCTGGAAACTACCGACCTGATGTTTGCGGCACGGATTATCCAGTGGCACACTTATGAGAAAGTAACATATAAGCGACCAAGCGACGAAAAACGATAAGCATGATGGACGATACGATAGAGCAAATAGTGAAGGCGGCAAAGGAAGCCGTGAAGTACTACGGCGGTGACGACCAGTACATGATATTGGAAGAGGTGAGCCGCCGTCTGCAGGAAGAAGGACGCACCGCCCTTATGGTGGAATATTTAGGAGAGGAGGTGGTGAACGATGAGCAGTAAGCACCGAATGATATGGCTGACGCCCCCAGTTTACGGCAGCAAGGAAGAACGGATTGAGAGCCGAGGATATACTTGCGAATACTGTCATGGTCAGGGCGGTTTTTCAGGTGACCGGAGCAGCCCGAATGACAGCGAATGGAAAATCTGCCCTGTGTGTGAGGGCAGCGGCAAGATGGACGCCGAAGTGACCATCAAGTGGAAACCAAGTAAACGAGAAAATGACAAACAAAGAACCAATAAATATTGACACAATGAAAGTTTTAGACGAGTTGAAAGCGTGGCTGAACGCAGAGCGCAAGGCCCGCAACGAGAAAAAGGCTGCGAAGAAAGCAGCAGCCTTGGTTAGAGAGAGCGAAGCGATAGTTCAGGCTCGCGAGTTTAGCGGTGAGGTGTATGTGTGTTTCAACAACGTGCCTATACTGCCAGCCGACGGGCTGACCTGGGACGTGCCGACGACACTTGCCGTGGCGAGGGAGGCGTGGCTGAAATGGAAAGAGAAGGAGGCAGAGCATGAACCACGTCGATAACTACGGGAAGTTCTACAAGCTGCTGAAGCTGCTTCCCGGCGCAGACAAGGAGACCTTGGTGCGGCAGTTTACCAACGAGAGAACCGAGCACTTGCGCCAGATGACCGACAAGGAGTATGAGCTTATGTGCAAGGAAATGGAGCGTGTGGCGGGCTACGACGAACGTCGTGCCGCTCTGCTGAAGGCGAAGCGCAAGGCGCGTAGCGGCGTGCTGCACCAGATGCAGCTGTGGGGTGTGAACACGGCAGACTGGAAAGCCGTGGATCGCTTCTGCGAGGACAAACGGATAGCGGGCAAGGCTTTCCGCTTCCTGGACACAGAAGAGCTGAGCATCCTCAACACTAAGTTGCGTGCAATGAATCGTAAGAAAGATAACTAAAAAAAACAATTATGACCACAAAAGAAAAAATGGAACAGATGTTCGGCTGGCTTGGCAGAACAGAGAAATGCGAGTTTATTTCGAGTAATATTGGGTATGCGAGTATGCATGCAATAGTAGAGCGTGCAAAACCTTACATCTTTGACTTGCTTGATGAGTGTGATTTTGACATGATAAAAGATTATGTTGAAAGCCGAGAGGAAAAATAAAATAACAATTAAAAACAGTAAGACAATGGAAACAAAGAACGAGAATTTGGAATTGCTGAAAAGCATGAGTAAGGAACAGAGAGCAGCGCTGCTTGCCCAGCTTCAGAGTGAGGCTCAGAACGACCGCGTGGCAAAACGTGAGAGCTATGAGGCTCTGCGTGCAGAGTTTATGTATGACGTGCTGACGAGGGTGAACGATGTGGAGCAGACGGTGAGCGGTTTCAAGAAATGGCTTGACGGTGAGACCTCAGCCTTCACAAAAGTGATGCGCGAGTATGGCGCTGTTAAGAACGAGGGCCAACAGAGCTACACGATCACGGACGGAGACTTCAAACTTGAGGTGAAATTTAACAAGGTGAAGGGCTTTGACGAGCGTGCAGACTTGGCAGCGGAGCGCCTTGTGGACTATCTGAAGCGCTACATGGAGGCGAGCGAGAAGGGTGTGGAGGACCCGATGTACCAGATGGCGATGACGCTGCTGGAACGCAACAAGACGGGCGACCTTGACTATAAGAGCATCTCGAAGCTGTATGAGCTGGAGGATAAGTTTGACGGTGAGTATGCGGAGATCATGCAGCTGTTTAAGGAGGCGAATGTGGTGCAGAACACGGCGACGAACTATTACTTCTCGAAGCGCAATCCGGAGACGGGAGTGTGGGTGCGTATAGAGCCGAGCTTCTGCAGACTTTAAGTGAAAAGGGAAAAGTGAAAAGTGAAAAATCCAATAGTTAAGTGAAAAGGGAAAAGTGAAAAGGGAAAAATCCAATAGTTAAGGGAAAAGGGAAAAGGGAAAAGTGAAAAATCCAATAGTTAAGGGAAAAGGGAATGTTAGGCCTTTTTTATTCTTACAGATCCTTTTTGAGGCTCTCTATGGAAATGGAGAGCGGGAATTGAGGAAAGCCACCTAAATATGAGAGATTTAGGTGGCTTTTTGCTTGCGGTTTAAGGATAAAGGTTTATATTTGCGAATTATTAAAAGGTGTAGAACTGGGTATGGTAAAGAGGCGTGGCGCGAGCTATCAGAAACGGGTAAGGGACATAAATAGGATATACGACCAGCATGCCAGGAGCGGACTGAGCAACCGCGAGATATGGCGGCGGTATGTGTATCCTGTTTATGGTATATGCGAGCGTACGTTCTATAACCTTATAAATGCCTCTTGTGATGCTAAGAATGACGTGCCAAAGGAGGTGCAGATGTTTCTAAAATTTGACTTTGACGATGAACAAGGACGTACAGAAAATTATCCGCAACATTCTGTCGGATATTAGGGTGGAACTGAGTGATGAGTTTGACAAGAACTTTGAGCGTCAGGCTTTCTTCAGCGAGGCATGGCAGCGCAGGAGCAGTCCGTTACGGCCTGGCGGTTCGATACTGATAGACACGGGGCAACTGAGACAGAGTATCAGTAGCCGCACGACGGAGACGAGCATAACGTTCTACACGAACCTGCCTTATGCAGCCATCCACAACGACGGAGGCGAGATAAAGGTGACGAAGAAGATGAAGCGATACTTCTGGCACAAGTATTATGAGGCGACGGGCGCGTTCGGGCGCAAGAAGAACGGCGAGCGCCGGAACGACAAGCGCACTGTGAGGCTGAGCACGGAGGCAGAGTTCTGGAAGCACATGGCCCTGATGAAAGAGGGCAAGAGCATAAAGATACCGCGGCGCAGATTCTTGGGAGAGTCGCCAGAGGTGGAGAAGGCCGTGAGGGAGATAGTGGAAGAGAACATAACAGAATACTTCAATATGGAATTTGAAATAAGACGAAAATGAGAAAGGAACTTTATAACCTGCTGTGCAGGGAACTCGGAGCGATAGCCGAGATAAAGCATATAGACTTGTGGAACCGCAACGTGGAGTTTATAGAGCAGGAAGAGAGTTGGGAACGCCCAGCTGTGTTTGTGGAGTTCGGTCAGATAGACTGGAAGCCAATAGTGAACGGTGTGGAATATAGGGCAGAACCACGGCTGACGCTGCATATAGTGACGGACTGGGCAGGCGACGCGAGCGTGGGGAGTGCGTGCAAGGATGACGCCTTGGCGGTGTTTGACCTTCCGGACAAGATACACCGCCGTCTGGCGAACCTTGAGGGCGAGAGCTTCGGCGAGCTTGACCTTGTGCAGAGCCTGACGAACCATAACCATGAGGAGATTGTGGAGAGCATCGAGGTGTATCAGTATGTTGCGCTGAAACATCTGTGACTAACGAGGCGTGCGGGACTGCAGGAACTGCTTATTGATGGACTTGACTCTGTTGCGTATGCGCAGAGTGGCTACAGAGAGGGGATAATGTCCCCTCTTTTTTGATGGGTAGATATTGCCCTTCATGACAGCAGCCTGAAACTCGTCGAAAGAGTAGCCACAATTGCGCAGCAGCCCTCTGTAGATGATACGTATGGTGTCGAGGAAGGTGACGGGTTTGTAAATGTAGGCAGAGCCGAGGACGGAAAAAATGTCTTTGGTCTCGATGGTGTATTGAATCTCGATGCCGTCGATCATGATGGATTGTTTCATAATATTTTGTTGAATGTTGAAAATTTTGAAATGAAACGTTATACCTTTGCAGACAAAAACAATTATGAGTCCTGTAATAGACAATTCAAGAGGGTGGAACCATTTCAAAGCAGACTTAGTGCGAGCCAAAGATGACTTGGAGCACTTACGAGAACAGTTAATTCGTCATTGTACAATGACATCTGCAACTCTAATAGGGTTGATAGCTGCTTTTGTGAACATACCGTCACAAGATACCGTTCTTCGGTATTTGATAGTATGCAGTGTTGTGCTGTTATTTCTTTCTGTTGTTGTAGGTGTTCTATATAGTTTTCTGTACATTTCATCAAGTCAGAAATCGCTCTTGAATTGCGCAAGACGGTACAAAGAAGGTGGCCTAATGTATACAAGGAGTCCTTTCCTCGAAATGCTCGCCAGAGTCTTTCCATGGCTGATGTGTGGCGGCATCCTTTCGCTATCTTTAAGCGTACTACTTTTGTTGTTATAGTGTCCATAGGTGGTGTAGGTTTGGTGTGATTTTTTTTGATATTTTTTTTCATAATTGTTGTGTTTTGGAAAATTGTTATTACCTTTGCAAAAAGCAATGTATCAAGTTATCCTCCGTCCGCGTTTATCGCGAGACACACGAGGAAGGTGACGGATCATTGCTTTTTTTTATATACTCGTAGAATGTGCATGTAATTTCCATCCCTATTGCATTTTACTTTCATTTCAACCTTATAGCAATCATCAAGAATCTCGTAAACCTTAAAGTATGCGTCAGGGTGGTCAATGCTTTTTTCATTTGGGTCTACGAGTGTTGCAGTTTTTATGAGTTCGTGGGCTTTCTTTGCATATTCAAGTTTAAGAGGATACATAGGGTCGTCCTGATACTTGCTGATTGACTCATCGTAGAAGGAACGTTTGATGATAATATCTGTCCCATCTGACGCACTGACTTCAAATCGTTTTGCTATGAATTTTCCGAGAGTCCCAACTGGCAAATTTTCTTTATACCAATTTACCAAAGATTTTTTGGCTGTGTTAATTTTGGAACGACTGACCTCTGTATCAATTTTATTTTGTTCAATGCTCCTTACTAACTTGCACGCTGCGCACAGTTCATTCTCAGGAACAAACCTTGCCAACTTGATTTTCCCCTTAGCTATGTCGCAGTCGTTGCATCGGCGAATGGTGTAGGGGTTGTAGTCGGGCATGGTCTTTTGCTGTATGCCTGGATTGAAATGGAAGATGCCCTTTGTGTCGTTTTGTAGAGCCTCTTCGCCTCTTTTCATAGCCTCGTCGTGAGGTGTGACGGGGTATTTGGACTTTCGCACCTGGACTACTGTGCAACGGCAGTTCCATCCGTTGGGGGGATAGTAGGTCTGCCAGAAGGGGTCGGAAGGCGGGAGGGTGACACCATTGAGAGCAGCGTGTGCGGGACGCACCTTGCTGTCGCCCGCCGTGCGGTACTGGAGGTTGTAGCGGTCGCCGTCTTCGGAGAACTGCTCCCACTTGGCTGCCATCTGGGCAGAGGACTGTACGAAATTGTACTCGGCACGGAGGTAGTTGGCGTTGTATGTGTCGTTGATCTTCTGAACGTCGTTCAAAAAGCGTTCAAACGGTTTTCTATTGCCGTTCTCGTCGAGCAATGAAGGGAACGCCTCGTTGAGCTCGTGGAAGGTCTTGATGCCGGAGAAGATGTAGTTGGATCGAGTAAGACGCTGGCGCATGATGTCGGACATTTCCACGCTTTGCAAGTTGCGGTCGAGGACAGTTGCATGAGCCTCTATCAAGCTCTGTACGTTTTTATCAGCCATGATGTCGATAGAGAAAGAACTACCTTTCTGATTGAAAAGAACTTTCATCGTGTCCTTGAAACCTTTGCTAATATCTTCGCTTGGCAGACAAACTTCTTCACCAGACCCCAAACTAAGCAAACTTTTTGCAAGTTCGGTATCAACTTTATTCATGTGAGAATAAGAAAGCAACTCTTTTGGAAGGACCTTGCCCCTCATAATGGCAGCGTTAAGTTCTGCCTCAAACTCAGCATAATCAGAAGTGGCATAAGTGGAAAGGTGTTTCTTTATGAGCTCCTTATCCATATTTTCAAGGTTCCAATTATGTTCGAGTTTCCGGTAATTATCGGGATCATTGCAGAAGTCAATATAATGCCCCAACTCATGCAACAAAGCATTATCTTGAGCTAATTGCCCCCAACGCACGGCATTGGCTTGCGCTGTTTCCCAACCACTGTAAGCTCTTTTGTTCACGCGTATTATGCTTGGCAGAACCCCATCCATACTTTCTTGAAAACTGGCGGATATCCTATGGTATTTTGTTACTTTCCCCAAATCTGCCTCACGAAGTTCTGGCAATACTTTTACTCCATGCCTGAGTGCAATCCTTGCAGCCTCTTCTGCTTGCCCCCTTACATACTTGTTACTGATAACGCTTGCCCATTTCTTGGCAATAGCATCAATTTCTTCTTCCTTTTTGCTGAGGCATAAGGAAGACAGACCGGTGTCATTGCCTAATATTTCGGCATATCGTCGGTGTAGCCCCAGGTAGTCGCTGGGGCTTAGTCGAAAAAAGGGGGTGCGGGTTTTGTAGGGGGTGTAGAGGATGTAGGTTTTGTAGGGGATGTAGGGGGTGTGGGTTTTGTAAGTGTTGTAGGGGGTGTGGGTTGGGTGCGTCGTTCGCCTACTGGCATGCTGTATTTGTCGGCGAAGTAGGTGGGGTCGACATCGTAGCGGTCGGCCACCATGGTTTCGTATGCTACCTGCTGCTCTGGGGTGTAGTCGACGGCGTCGTCCCACTCGAAGCGTAGGCCCTTGACAGGGAAGCCGTGCTTTGTCATGCGCGGTATGAGCTGGTTGTTGACGATGTCGCGGAGCATGGTGCAGTCGCTGTCGACGAGGTTTTGGAAGACCTCAAGGTGAGTCTGCGATTGAGAGAGGCTGCTTCCGTCCTCGATGGTCATGGTCTGTCCGATGATGAGCTTGGAGAGTTCGGAGTTGGCACGGTCGATGCGCTTGTCGTAGACGTTGAACGCGTCGCCCTTTCCGCTCTCGACGAATTCGATTTCGGTGTCCTGTCCTGCCACCATGTACTGGCTTGCTCCCGCATCCTTGAGCATCTTTTCGAGTTGGCTCATTACCTTAGGGTCGCGCGATGTGGTTCGTGCGATACGCATTGGCATGCCGAAGATCTCGCCGAAGGAATCCCAGAAGGCGAGCATGTTCTTCTTAGGGATGGTCTGCGTGGCTGCCTTGAGATAGAGTCCGAGGTCGTCGGGACGGCCGGCCTCGATGAGCCAGTCGGTGAAGGGAGCGGAGCGGTAGTCGATGCCAGAAGTCCAGTCTTGTCCTATTTGCTGTATGACGCGTCCGTACTCGGGAATGACGTGCTTGCGTGGTATGAGCTTGACATCGGTGTAGCAAGGACATCCGTCGCCATCGGTGGTGACGTCGCCAAGCTCTATGAGAGAATGTCCCCACAGATTGGCTTCGAGCGCGTATTTCAGCAATTGCTTGAACCAAGCCTGGTCGAAGAGGTGGAGTGCCTGGTCGTTGATGTTGCCTTTGGCATCGACGAGCTTGAAGGACTTAGCCATGACGAATCCCACCCGCTGGCTTACGCATCCTGAAAGATGCAGGTCTATTTCGATGTCTCGATAGATGTCATAAAGTCGTGACCGGTTAGGGTTGTCGACATTGATAGCCATCTGCCATGCGTTGTGCCAGTCGGCGATGTCCTTGCGTGTGAGCGCGTCGGTGGTGCGCTGCAGCTCGATGACCATATTGTTGATGCGCTTGCGGTCGGAAGCCTTGGCGAGGTTGAAGTCGCCATGAGGGGTGCGCAGCACATTGTTGCTTGAGGGTGTGAGTATGCCGCTGAATATGTTTTTGATGTTCATAGTTTTACCAATTAACTTTGTTGATTGTTGCTCACCAATTGTGATGTAACTGTTGTTGTGATCCGAAGATGAGCAGGTCGCCGGAGGGTGTTCCGTCGGTGTCGATGTCGAGTGGCAGGTCGGGTATGATTTTGCCAGCCTGCACGCCTTCGAGCCACTTGATGGCGCGTTCGTATCGCTCCTTACGTATCTCGCTGCCCATTTTTTGAGGCATGGCAGCCGTCATGTGATAGAGCGCGATGTCGGCAGCGTACATGACGACGAGGCTGTTTCGCTCGTTGCCATGAGCAGCGAAGATTGCCTCGGTGTCGTATTGTGGTCTTAGGTAGCCGGCAATTTCCTCGCACGCTTCGAGCTCGGCATTGTCGCGTATCTCTTGCGAAGCTTGTGATACGACTTTTAGAGCGTTTTCGCCTATGACTACACGGTAGTCTTCTTGTGTGATGAACATGTGTAGAGTCTCCTTTCTATTTGTAAAAAAATTACCAGATGTTTTTGTTTGTCTGTCGTTTGCCGAAAATGGGTTTGCAGATGCTCTGCCTTGAGCAGCGCTGTAGCATCCAGATAGCTCCCTCGTCGGCATCGGGAGCATCGTCGTGGACACGGCTGCCCCGTTCGAGCGCAAGCGTCTGTTCGATGCCTACCTGCATGTCTGGCGAGTCCTTGAGCGCCTCGTTGTAGAAGACGGAACCACGCTCCCAAAAGGGGCTGATGGCCTCGATGCGCTGCAACTTATCGGGCTTCTTGCGCTTGTCGCCTGTTATCGGCAACTGGTAGCCACGGCGGTTACCCTCTTCCGTGAACTCGTCAAGGATGGTGTCCTGTAGAAAGTTCGCCTCCATGAAGAAGGACACCGTGACATCCTCTGGCAATGATTCATAAAGATTGTATAGCCATCTGACCATACCGCCAACGGTATCTTGACGGACATAGCAATCAATCAAATGGAACTCTGTGCCTATCTTGCCCCAAAAGCGTGAAGCCTTGTAGTCGTTGGCTGTGGTCGATTTGAAAGAAGGGTCGGTGTAGCAAATAAGTTGGTCGTACTTATTGAGTGGCAGAACCTTCTTGTAACGAATCCAGTCATGGCGAAATATCGTGCCATCCTTGATAGGATTGTGCATCATTTCCTTGTTCCATGCCCGGAAGCCCACGAAATCGGCATAAGCCTTCGCCTCATCCTTTGTCCACTTTTCACGCCATACTGGTTCGCCATCAGAATCAACCGCCACAATCTTAGAAAGGAACACCCCCTTGGTATGTGCCAGGTTGAAAAGAACGGAAGTTTTTGAAATGAGGTTTCCAACCATAATGAAGCGACCACGACCTACATCAAGCGAACCGAAAAGGGCTTCTTTCACCCAGTCGGTGAGGTCATGCACACGCTTCTCGTTACGGCAAAGCTCATCATCATCGAGGTCGTCAATGACGATGTAGTCTGGACGTGCCTCACGGTCACGCAAACCACGAGGAGACTGGCCACGACCACAGGCAAGGAACTTCACGCCGTCCTTGGTCTTAAACTCACCTTCTTGCCAGTCGCCAGCGTTCTTCTGTGCGCCAAAGTCGGCGATGAGCCGCTGGTTGTATTCGAGCTCAGCCTGGATGTCGCCAAGCAAACGGATGGCACTATCCTCGGACTTGCCCACAACCACCATGAAGTTAATCAGACGCTTGGTCTGAAACATCAGCCACAAAGGAGTAAAGATGTCCATGTGGGTGGACTTGGCATGACCACGAGGCCACATAAAGACCGCTTTGAGGTTTGGCGTGTTCTTAACCTTCTGTGCAGCCTGGTTGTGAAAAGGCGCATTGTGTATGGTTCGGATTACTTCGCCTGTAGTCTTATCTCTCAGCTGTAGGAAATGCGGAAAGTAATATTCGCAGAATGCAGCGTAATTGGATTGCAGCCTACGAATACGTTTTTCCTTTTCAAGGGGCGTTTCCTTACGCATAAGAGATGTGTCGGTGAAAGCCTGAACTTGCTTGCACCGTTCCTTCCATTGCTCGTATGCGAGTTTCTTTTCTGCTGCTGTTGCCATACTCCTTAATTATTTAACACCCATCTGTTCCATGATAAACAAGTCTTGAAGATGATTGATTGCCTTCATCAACTCAGTTGTTATCGTAGGGTCAGACTTGGCACGGAACTCCAACCACTTGCTGAACTTCATGGACACCTCAATGATGTCAACCACGTTGGCCTTCTTGTCAAGTTTCTCTATGACAGAGGAAAGCTTTGCGAGTTTGTCACCCAGTCCAGCCATCGCCATTGGGTCGCCAGAATTATTCACTTGCGTTATAAGCGCGTCAATGGTCAACAACAGCTTGTTGACGAGTTCGGGACGTGTGACACTCTTGGCGGCACGTGCCTCCTTCCATCCATCAGCCACACACCACTTGGAAATGGTGACGCGCGAGACATCGACCTTGTCGGCTATCTCCTGCTGCTCCATGCCCGAGAGATAGAGCGTGCGTGCCAGTGATTTCTTTTTTTCTATTTCTGCCTTTGTCATGTTGATAAAGTTTTTTATGCAAAAGTGGGATGATTTCGGTGGCTGTGCAAAAAAGTGTGCAATGGTTGCATAGAAGTGTGCAAGGATTGCACGGTTTTTTGGCGGTAGGAAAAGGAGTTAGTAATATTGCAGGAAAAAAGCGAAAGGATATGAATAAAGCAAAACGCGTAAGAATAACGAACGACCGTCTGAACAGCTACGGCACAAGAGTGCTGACAGCGGGGATGGACGTGGAACAGTATAAGCGCAACCCTGTGCTTCTGTACATGCATGAGCGCGGAAACGTGATAGGCTATGTTAAGGATCTGAAAGTGGATGACGGCGAGGTGACGGGCGAACTGATGTTTGACGAGGCCTCGGAGCTGTCGGTAAGGTGCAAGAAGCAGTGGGAGTTTGGCAGCCTGAAGATGGTGAGCGCCGGGCTTGACATCTTAGAGACGAGCGAGGACGCGGCACTGCTTGTGCAGGGCCAGACGTGCCCGACGATAACGAAGAGCAAGCTGTTTGAGGTGAGCTTAGTGGACGTGGGCGCAAATGACGACGCCATCGTGCTGCAGAAGGACGGACGGAAGATTACTCTCGGCAAGGACAGCGAATGCCCGTTGCCAATGTTGAACAACAATAAAAAACAAAAACAAATGGAACAGAAACAGTATGCCCTACAGTTGGGGCTGCCGGAAACGGCAACAGAGGTGGAGATTGCAGCGAAGATAAGAGAGCTGACCGCCGCCAAGCAAGAGAACGAGACCCTGCGTAAGGAGAAGGAGACCCTGACACTTGCAAGCATCACAGCCGTCGTGGAGAAAGCCGTGGGCGAGAAGCGTATCGGCGCAGAGAAGAAGGAGGAGTTCGTCAACCTCGGCAAGGAGATAGGCCAGGAGAAGCTGGAGCGCATCATCTCAGCGATGTCGCCACAGATGAAACTGAGCGCCGTTATCGGACACCAGGGTGAGTATTCAGCACAGCAGCCAGGCTCATACAAGAAGCTGAGCGATGTGCCGCAGGGCGAACTGCTGACACTGCGCAAGGAACAGCCGGAGGAGTATAAGCGACTGTACAAGGAGGAGTACGGCATGGAGTGCGAAATTTAAGTGAAGAGTGAAGAGTGAAGAGTGAAAAATCCAATAGCTTATTAAGTGAAAAGTGAAAAGGGAAAAGGGAAAAGTGAAAAATCCAATAGCTTATTAAGTGAAAAGGGAAAAGGGAAAACCGATAAAAAAGTAAAAAAATGGAAAAGAAGAGATTAGTGGCACTGTGTATGGCAGTGCTTTTCAACTGTGTGATGGGCAGCGTGCTGGCTGCTGCGATGGGTGTGTCGCCGATAGTAGGTGCTGTGGGCATGAACTGTGTGGGTGCGATATTGGGCGGCGAGACAGCCCATGGCGCTCTGCGTGCGGGAGTGTGTAAAGAGATCTGGACCGGCGAGCTGGTGAAGAGTTTGCGCGGTTTTGTGTCGGGAACGTGGCTTGACGGCATACCAGACAATTCGAGCATCGTGAACAACGACGTGATACACCTGGTGGATGTAGGCGTGGACCCGGAGGTGCTTGTGAACAATACGACCTACCCTATCCCACTGCAGGCACTCGACGACAAGGACATAGCTGTGAAGCTTGACAAATTCCAGACAAAGGTGACTCCTATAACCGACGACGAGCTGTACAGCATAAGCTACGACAAGATAGCGCGTGTGAAGGAGAGCCACTCGAACGCCATCAACGACGCGAAGTTTGCCAAGGCAGCGCATGCACTGTGCGCGAAGAGCAACAGCGACACGACCCCAGTGCTGAAGACCACGGGCGAGAAGGACGCAGCGACTGGCCGCCTGAAGATGACGGTGAAGGACGTGCTCGCGATGAAGGCAGCAATGGACAAGCTGGGTGTGCCGACAGCAAACCGTCGCCTGGTGCTGTGTACGGACCATGTGAACGACCTCCTGGCAGCAGACCAGACCTTCAAGGAGCAGTATAACATAGACCGCAACACGGGCAAGGTGGGCAAGCTGTATGGCTTCGACATATACGAATTTGAGAACACTCCCTATTATGCTGCAGCCGGAACGAAGAAGGCTGTAGGCGACAAGGGCGGTACGGCAGGCGACTTCCACTGCTCGTTTGCATTCTACACTCCGCGTGTGTTCAAGGCTACCGGTTCGACAAAGATGTACTGGAGCCCGGCAGAGAACAACCCGGAGTATCAGCGTAACGAGGTGAACTTCCGCCACTACTTCGTGTGCATGCCGAAGAAGGAAGATGCGGGCGTGGTGATGATGAGCGACTACAAGGCGGGATAAGTGAAAAGGGAAAAGTGAAAAGTGAAAAATCCAATAGTTAAATGGCAGGGATGAAATACTTGGTGCTGCATTGCACCGCCACGCCTGAGGGCCGTGAGGTGACCAGTGACGAAATTCGCCACTGGCACACCGACCCGGTGAAGAAAGGAGGCCGGGGCTGGAAGCAAGTTGGCTATACCGACATGATTCACCTTGACGGTAAAGTGGAGCGACTTGTGAAGAACAACGAGGATGCAGAGGTTGACCCTTGGGAGGTGACAAACGGCGCTGCGGGCTACAACACGGTGAGCCGTCACGTTGTGTATGTTGGTGGTCTTGCCACTGACGGCAAGACAGCCAAGGACACGCGCACAGAGGCACAAGTGAAGGCCATGACAGCGTATGTGAGAGACTTCCACGAGAGGTTTCCGCAGATAAGGATAGTGGGCCATGGCGAACTGCCCGGTGTGAAGAAGGCTTGTCCATCGTTCAACGTGGAAGAGTGGCTGCGGTCAATAGGAATCAAGCAAGTAAAGGTAAAAAAGTAAAAAGGTAAAAAAGTAAAAAGGTAAAAAAGTAAAAAAGTAAAAAGGTAACTTAAAACAAAGATAACGATGGCAGACATACTACTGCAATTCATCCAATGGGCAATCCCCTCGGGCGGCATAGGCGCTGCCATCGTTTGGTTTGCCAACAGAAATGCCAACAAAGCCAAGAATGCCAAGGTAGTGCATGACACATATAAAGGCATGTACGAGGACATATCAAAGGTGCTGTTGGAAACGCAACGGAAATATGAAGACATCACAAAGATTGTTGAAGGCCTTACGGCAGAAAATCATAGGACCCGTCTTTCGATCAATCGGCTCAGTCGTGCAATCGAGGCTATCAAGCTATGTCCTCATCGTAACAGTTGCCCTGTCAGCAGCGAGCTGTCGCTCGACGAAGACGATGACAACGCAGGCAGAGGCAAAGGTGGAAAAGGACAGCGCCGAAAGCAAGCAGACCACGACAAGGATAGTGTGGACGGAAAAGGTGGCGCAAGAGCGGGTGCATCTGACAATACCCCTTGACAGCATAGGCAGTATGCCGTCTGGTGCCTCCTTTGTGAAGAAGCAAGGCCGTGCCAACGTGAAGGCAAGCGTAGGCAAGGAGAATGGCAAAGATGTGATATACATTGATGCCACATGTGACAGCCTGCAAGTGTTGTGTCTCTATTATGAGGAACAAAACAAGAAGCTGACAAGGCAAAACGCGGAACTCTCGAACACCATTAAAACAGAGAAAGAACAGTGTTCAAACCCTGTTAAAGTGGCTATATTCAGTTTTATTGTCGGACTGGTGTCTGGCATAATAATCACAATCAAAACAAGAAAAAAATGAATAAGAATTTCATGTACGGCATTGGAGCCGTAAAGTTTGGTGAAAAGACCATTGGCTACATTGAGAAAGGTTCATGGGACTGGGGCG
>ERZ1035006.579-NODE-579-length-28303-cov-11.414012_pt1 | contig 28303 bp, 22 predicted proteins | sample MGYA00520694_ERZ1035006 | MGnify/ENA primary metagenome ERZ1035006 (study PRJEB33766, sample SAMN09781746) | gut metagenome | biome: gut microbiome | host: Homo sapiens | place: Madagascar | study: EMG produced TPA metagenomics assembly of the PRJNA485056 data... | reverse complement strand
GGGCGTCGTAGCGGGCTACGACAACCGAATTCGGGACAAAAGTCCCGCAAAGTGGGGCGTGCAGATTGCAGGAATGATTTTTCAGACACGCTCTAGCGTCTGCGCCATGAGACAGATCTGAAAATCCAGCTTGTCTCCAACATTCGCTTTTCCCTTTATATAGTTATAAAATAGATAGCATACAATTTACAGCTTACATTTTGCCTATGTTTTATATATACTTTATATTGTTAGTAAATATCGTGTTTTGGAAATATATGAATGGAGAACAGCTATGAATCAGATCGATTATGAAAATTTAGGAACCCGTATGAAAGAACTGCGAATCCAGATGAAGCTTACCCAGGCAGAGGTTGCCAGAGCCCTGAACGTAACGCCCGGCTACATCAGCAACGTTGAAAATAACCGTACTGCCATGTCCTTGCGTATCCTGATTTATTATGCAAGACTTCTTGGCATTTCCCTGGATTCCCTTATCGGCAGAATTGATTCTGAATACCGTGAAACGGCCCTGGATCGTGAGATCTGTGATCTGGTACATAAAATGGAAATCCCTGAGAAGCAGAAGCTTCTGAAAACTATGAAGGTCTGGATGGACGAGAAATAGTTTTGTGCAAAAGAATCCTGCAGCACAGGATTCTTTTTTTGTACATTCTGGAATTTGGTAAGAGGAAGGGAAGCTTCCATCCTCTTTCTCTGTGATCAAAAAACATGGTAGCTCATGACGATTTCGGTTCTTTTATTTCCGGATTTATGATATATTCTATGTATCTCTTACAGACTCCCGGGAGGACACAGCTATGAAAAATATAATTCCCGATGAAAGATATTCTGTGGCTAACGAAGCCATTTTAGGTGCTTTTTTCAAATTGCTAAAGGAAAAGAAGCCGGACAGGATCACGGTATCCGATATCATAAAAACAGCAGGTATTGCCAGGAGTACCTTTTATAATCACTATCAGGACATTCCTTCCCTAATCTCTGCAGTTGAGGATAAAACGATTCAGGATGTTTTTTCCCTGATGGAGAGCTTCCATCCCAAAAATGACCGGGATATCTGCCGTTCCTATTTTCTGACCCTGTGCCGGTACACTATGGAAAATCCTTTTCTGTCCGGTCTTCTGAGTACACCTCACGGCAACCAGCTTTTTGAAAAAATGCTGACCATGCTCCATCATTATGTCACAGACACCACCTCTAATTTCAAGCCTTCCGGCCGCACAAAGGAAGAATTTTCTTATGTGCTCACCTGCGCCATCGGCAGTACTGTCGGTGTTCTGCACAAATGGACCCGGGATAATTTTAATCTGGCACCGGAAGTGATCGCCGATATTCTGTCTGAAATTTTTTTATCCGGTATGCTGCCATTATTATTTTAGAGGCTCGTCGATCAGAACATCCTGTCTCCTGATCTTCTTTGTTGTGCTGCGGAGAAACGGATTTTTGCGGACAACCAGTCCTGTAATGCGGCGATAGGTTGGCTGTTTTTTGTTATATTCATCCAGAAATGCCTGAAGCTGTGTCTGAATGGCCTCTGCATCCAATGCTTTTGCTTCCACGACGGCCTGCTCCGGATAGATACGGGCTGTCAAGCCACTGTCCTCACCGGTTACGATTACTTCGCCTACCAGTGGATTCAGCGCCAGCTTATTCTCAATCTCCTCCGGAGATATATTTTCACCGTTGGACAGAATGATCAGGTTCTTCACTCGTCCATTGATAAACAGATAACCGTCTTCATCCATATATCCCTTATCACCGGTGTGAAGCCAGCCATCCTTTAAGGTCTCCGCTGTCTCCTTCGGCATCTGATAATATCCCTTCATAACACTGCTGCCTTTTACCAGAATTTCACCATTTTCAAATCTGATTTCCACATTCTCAAGTGGTTTTCCGATAGAACCCTTTTTATGGTTTTCCGGTGTATTATTGCTGATAACAGGGGAGCATTCTGACATTCCATAGCCTTCCAGCACCTCAACGCCATATTCCGCCAGACGGTCAATATAATATGGATCCAGATGTGCGCCGCCTGTAAAAATAATGTGCAGGTTTCCGCCGAATACCTTTTCTGCCAGCACCTTCTTCGGGACAGACGGATCAGCAGCAGACAGTCTCTTATAAATCGTCTCAATCATCATTGGGACCATAAGCATGATATCCGGTTTGAAAATACTCATATTTCTTACCATATGGAGCAGGGAATCATTGATACAAAGAGTCGCACCCAGAGAGAATCCCTTCAGCCAGTCCATAACCAGACAGAATGCATGATGGATCGGAAGCACACTGAGCACGGCAGTTCCCGGCTCTGCCGTAATCTTTACTGCCTCAACATTGGAGGCCAGATTGTTCTGTGTCAGCATAACTCCCTTACTCTTTCCTGTTGTTCCGGAAGTGAAGATAATGGTCGCAATATCCTCTGCCTCCGGGCAGACAGAATCTGCGGATGCACTTTTTCCTGCATTTTGAAGCGCACCAATGCCGTATACCTTTGCCGGCACATCCTCTGCCTCCTCCTGAAGCATCCATACCCTCTGAAGCTTCGGACAATTTGCAAGAAATGCCTCCAGATATGGTCTGAGTTTCGGACTTAAGAAAAGTGCGGCGGCATCGGAGCGATTGAGCAGGTCGATCAGCTCCTCGCAGGGAAGTGCTGCATCCAGCGGTACTGCTGTGGTACATCCGGTAATGATTCCCAGATAGCTTTCCATCCACTCCACAGAGCTGGTTCCGATCAGTGCAATGTGTTTTCCCTCAAAGCCCTCTGCCAGAAGACCCTTTCTGGTGAAAACTATATGTTCCATCAGTTCTCGATAGCTTCTTTCCATGATTTCCTTTTTATTGAGCCATCTGACAGCTTTCACTTCGCCAAATTTACATACACTTTCTTCTAATATATCTCTGATCAGCATATCTGTTCCTCCATTATTTTTTGAATCCTTTAATTTACAGGCCGTACATCAAAAAAGATTAGTGAAGCTCATCCAGCAGCTTAAGAGCTTCGCCAAGAGTTGTGATCTTCAACACTTCGCTCTCGTCAAGTTCAATGTCAAAGCTGTCCTCAAGCTCACCTAAAAAGGACATGAAATCCAGAGAACTGAAACCCAGGTCCTCCCGAAATCTCATTTCGTTCTTCATTTCTTCCGGTTTCACCTTACTATACTGTGCTACGATATTTTTAAATTCCATTTCCTGATTCATTGCTTTTCCTCCTGCTATTGATTTCGTTAAACCAGTTCCATAATTTCGCCGATGCTCATATCCGGCTCTGCGATTCCTTTAAAAAGGATGCGCATCATATAGTAATAGAGCAGTTCCATATCATGTTCCTCCAGATGAGCAGTCTGGTAATGATAGGAGAAGTTCATGCCGCCGTCCTCTGTATGGGATACGGTCAGATACATCTTCTTGGTAGCTGCACCATTTGCAAACCATTTTGCATGCTGACGGATGGTTCCAAGCATTTCATTCTCCACCTTCACAGGCATAGGCTGATACGTCAGATAACAGCTCTCATAGCTGGTATGCTCCGGTGTATTATATCTTTTTCTCATCTCATCCATAATCAGTGCCGGATCGTAATTGCTGTGCATATAGATACGATTCTGCATATTCTGGATTTCATAAGCTGCAGAAAGGAAATCTGTCTCCGGTGCGATTACGGTTCTGCATGGAAACATGATGGTTCTGCTTCCTCCGGAGGTCCACTCATCGTGAGTAGAACGTCTGGATATAAAGTTCTGGATGGTGATATCTTCCTGTCCGTTATTTACCTTTGACAGGTAAGTACGGATGCCAAGCAGAAGAAGATTTGTCATAGAGAGCTGATGATTCATACAGAAATCAAGCAGGTTCTGTGTTGGTCCCGGCTCCAGGTAGTAATCCTTAACTGCCACAAACAGATTTTTCCTCTCAATATCAGAAGAACGAAGTTTGGGATTTCCATGACGTTTTCTTGCGTTCTCCAGGACGGACGGTCCCTGAATATCAGAATACAAGGGCTCGCCCAGTGCATCCAGCTGGTCGTCCCAGAATTTCTTATCCTTTGCAAATCGTTTCTCATTGCCAGCCTTTGCCAGGTCTTTTTTCAGAACTGTCTCGAAATCTGCCAGTTCCTGTGGACAGGCGGTTCCATATTTATAATAGGTATATAGCTGAAACAGATCGCCGATCATCACCACCAGGCCGCAGGAATCGATCAGTCTGTGATCCATATGTACAAAGAAACCATTATATCCTTCCGGCAGCTTCAGCATGGTAAACTCACACATGGGAATATCATCACCGTCAAAGGTTTCGTATGCCCATTGCTGCATCAGCTCGTCTGCCCTTGCAAGGCTTCCCATTCCTGACAGATCCTTTAATCCAATATCTCTCGGATCCTGCTTTACAAGGTACTGCTTTACATTTCCGTCTTTATCAGGCTTTGTAAAACGGACTCTGGTGCATCCGGAACGTTCTGTTTCCATCTGAATGCATTTTTTTAATAATCCGAAATCCAGTTCCGCCTGTACAGATGCCACAACACTGACACCGGATACCTGCTGTGTACCATAATCCAGGATCCAGTTGTGGTGCATTTTCTGTGCTGCTGTTAAAGGATAATAGTTTGTCATACTTTATGTAACCTCCATTTCCCGGTTTCTTTCTTTTCCTGTGGACAAAAATAGCATAGATTTTCTTAAAATACCAGTACCCTCAGAGGTTAATGAACACTTTACACAAAATTGACCGGGACTTATCAGAGGCTTAACAAAAGGTATCTGATAAATCCCGGTCAGGGTTGTTTCATAAGTCGTATTTTTTGAAAAACTCCATCATCGTACGCTGGTACAGCTCCGGATCTGCGTAAGCACTGCACAGATGTCTTGCTCCCGGCACAATGACCAGCTCCTTGGGTGCTTTGCATAGCATATAGTTCTGGAAGGAATTGTTCGGGTACACATAGGTGTCCTTCTCTCCATGAAAGAAAAGAACAGGTCTTGTATTGCTTTTCATAGCTTCTGTGGTATCTGCTTCTTTCATATGAAAGCCAGCCTTAAGGTGACACAGCCAGTCCATTTCCTTCAATAGCAGAGGGATATAACGCAAATGGAACCAGTGGTCAGCCATATCCCGTATCTGTCTTTCCATGGACTGAAATCCACAGTCTGCGATCAGTCCCTTCACCTCTGATGGAAGGCTGTTTCCGGATGCCATCAGTACAGCGGATGCACCCATAGACTGTCCGTACAGATAAATAGGAAGCTTCTCCTTATTTCTTTCGGACACATACATCGCCCAACGCTGCACATCCCATTTCTCCTTTGCTCCAAAGGTGATATATTTTCCCTCGCTTTCTCCGCAGCACCGATGTTCCATAAAAAGAAGACTGCACTGATGCTCATGAAGATATCTGGCCATAAAGGACAGGGAGCCAAATCTGCTGCCCCGGTAGCCATGACTTAGTATGACGTATCTTTTTGCATGCTCTGCGGGCAGATAGAATCCATGGAGTTTTAATCCATCCACACTCCGGATATAGCAGTCCTGCATTTTCTGTGCCTCACACCATGCCCTGCTCTCATCATATTCCTTTGCATATCCGTTTCTGGGATGATTATCCCGGATATGGGATAATTCAAACCATTTCTTTCTTTCCTTTTTTCTTTCCCCTCTTTTGCAGCAGACCACCATGTTAAAAAAGCGCCAGCCAATCTCCATCGTTCCTGAGAAGAAAAGCAATCCAGCTGCCAGCAGCCTGCAAATTTTTTTCTTCATTTAAGCTTCTCCTTGAAATTGATTTCCCTTTTCCTGTTTCTTTCAAGTTCACAAATAAAGTCCTGTCACCATACACCCTTGCGTAGGAAGTATGGCTCTATCTTTTTTTCTTTCTGGAACGCCGGGGTGCCATATCCACTACTATAAAACTGATTATAAGCAGCGGAATGGAAATAACGACTGCGACAACCACTGTATTTACCTTTACGGCATCCGAGGTGATCCTGGAATCGTCACCTCCACGGTTCGCAATTCTCTTTCCCCGCACCAGCAGTCTCTGCGTGTTGATCCCGTATGGCGTACAGGTAAGGAGCGTACACAGATCCTTATCCTCTTCAATCTCAAGTGGGCCATAATCTCCCGGCTCCACGATACGGATCTGGTCAATTTCATATGTAAAAACCTGGTCATAAATATGAAGGAGAAAAATATCTCCCTTCTGCAGCTTATCAAGATCTGTAAAAAGCTTTGCGCTCGTAAGTCCTCTGTGTCCGGAAAGAACACAGTGCGTTCCTGTGCCTCCTACCGGCAGGCTGGAGCCCTCCAGATGACCGATTCCAACCTGCAGGACGGAATCATCCACGGTATGATAGATGGCAAGCTTACATTTAATTTCAGGTATGGTGATATAGCCCATCATTCCTGTTCCGTCTGCATTCAAAAGACTTTTATACAAAGCCTCCTGCTCCTCTGACGGAGTAAAGCGCTTTGCATTTGAAACCAGCGTCTGGTTGTATTTCTCTGCCTGCTCCAGAGCCTGTTTCTTCTCCCTGGTTCCCATCTTTTCGATGCGGTCTGAGTACTCTGCAACCACCTGTGTCTGATGCTTCGAGTTCCAGAAATTACTTACTGTCGGGTACAGCAGCAAGGACAAACCTGTAAGAAAGATAATTGCCATAATAATTGTCGAAGTATGCTTTCTCATGTTACAATCCTCTCCTTGCTGCTGTACAGGGGATGAAGCCATTCCCTGTACAGCAGAATTAGGTTGCTCGTTGTGATAGCCTGATCCTATTATAAAATGATTATCTCATTCTTTTTCTTGTGATCAGTGCCACACCGGATCCAAGTACAAGAACTGCACCCAGGATGTAGATCAGGGTTGTTCCGCTTCCACCTGTGGATGGGAGGAGGGAACCGGTCTTGTTCTCGACTTCGACCTCAGTTGTAGCTTCGCTTCCAACAGTAATATCTCCATTTTCACCAATGACTACTGTTATTGGTGCAGACAGTTTGTTATAACCGGCCGGCTGCTGTGTCTCTGTAAGGTAGTATGTATCTGCGTCAAGACCTTTGATTGTGAATTTACCGGAATCTGGAGTGGTTACTTCTGTTATCACTCCTGTTTCATTTTCTTTTGCTACACGGTAGACATCCTCTGCTGCATCCTCTGCTGAAGTCTTTACAAGATTAATCGGAATTGTTCCATTACTATCCTTACTTAATGTAAATTTTGCACCTGCGAGTCCTGTTTTTCCACCATCTTTCACTGTGTATTTGAATACTGGAATTTCGTAGGTTTTTGTTGTTGTTGTATCATGGTTTGTTTCACTGTTTTCTCCATACTTCAGCCATGTTTCATTCTTATATTCTGTTTTTGGCACTGCATTCTCATTCAGAGTTGCAGAGTACGTGACGATGATCTTCTGATCGTTGGCTGTAAGTGTGTCACAGAAATCCTGAGTAAAAGCAATTTCAAATGTACATCCATCGGTGATAGTAGCAGGTGAATCTGTATGTTTTTTTAGTGTATAACTTGCTGCATCAACAACTGTTCCATCTTTCGTCACAGCTACAGTACCACTAAATGTCAATCCTGCATCCATCTTATCATGCAGTACATAGTTCTTTGCACCTGGCTGTGCTGTAATTGTAGTCTGGAAGTTTACAGCCTGTCCGATGTCAGCTGTGTTACTGTCACCCCAATCGTTTGTAGAATCTTCCTGAACTTTCTTTTCTACTGAAGGAACACCATTCTTTTCCTGGATTTTCACTTCATTATTTGTTGTAGTAAGACCACAAAGTGCACCAACGCTGGACTCCACCAGATAATAGCCAAGATCAAGGTTGGTAAATGTTACGGAGGTGCTTCCTTCTGCAACAGGTGCAGTATGATCAGCAGCTATAAATGTATTAGTATCTTTAGCATATGCCAATGCTTTCTTTGCAAATTCGGCAGCATTTGCACCATCTTTCCATGTCACATAACCATTATCAACAGTCACATAGACATTTTTTATATCACTACCATCAATAAAAGATAACCAGTTAGCTGTCGCTTTATAGGCATAGCTTCCTGCATTTGAATTATAACTCTCTAACTCTAAAATTCTATAAATTTTATAAGTCTGTCCTGCTTTTGCATTATCAATCGTAATTTTTCCCTTTGTAGAAGCAGATGTACCACTTGTCGCTGTTGTCGTTGTTCCTTCTGCACTTACCACGCTTGCCATTCCCAATACTATCATAACAGAGAGCATTATTGCGGCGATTTTCTTAAATAATTTCATTTTCTTCCTCCTTGTTTTCGCACTATTGCCCCCCCCCGGAAAAATCAGCTTTTCCGAAGGGCGCAGTACTCCTTTTTATCACCTATTTCGGCAGGTTTGTTTCTTTATGTTGATCAGCATCAGCAGTCCTGCGAAGAGTATTAATATCGTGCCTGCCAGCCTGTAAATAAGGGATCCATAACCGCCTGCAGAAGGCAGTTCTTTCACACGGCTCTGGTTGATAACCGTCACCGTGTCTCCATTGACTGCACAGTTTCCCTTTGCTGCTGTACCTGCAGTCCCTGGATTCTCATACGATGTAAAGTATTCCATTTTATTCACAGTCGCAGCTGTGGCAGAATCTTTAATCGGATTTCCATCATCATCGAGTTCAAAAACATAATATGTCTTTGATAAATCTAAATTTACAAACTTTTCTGTCCTAGTATTTTTCTCCCCTGCCCGGTATGTAATGGTGATTGTCTGAAGCGGTTCTGTAGCTGTACCTGACGTAGTTCCGTCTGGATTTTGCGTATTTGTTCCATCTTCGTTTTCATACAATCCAAACCTATACGTTCCACTCACCGGACTTGCCTCATGACCACCGGGATCCCTGAATTTCTTCTTCACCGTAATCTCACCTTTGTGGTTTAGAACAGTCAGTTCATAGGTCGACTTATATTGTTTATGGATTCTCGAATCGCTTATGCAGGTCTTCACATACTCCGAATAATCATTCGTATCCCTTTCTTTCCTTGGAACCATAATATAGATTGGTTCGCTGTTTTTTGCATATCCCGACGGTGCCTTGGTCTCTGTCACTTTATAGATGGTATTGTAATTCATTGCCTCATCTGTAGATGATCCTGATCCAAAGGAAATTTCTCCATTTCCGTTTGTCGTTCCCTTCCACTTCTTATCTGTTACATCTGTAATTGTTCCATCCGCTTCTCTATTGCACCGGATTATCTCAAATTCAGCGTCTTGCAATAAAGAGGACAGATTATTCTGGTCTTTCTTGATGATTTTTACTGTTATATTTTCTCCAGCTTGTACCGTTCCACCTGCGGTATAGGAATAATTCTCTTCTTTCACACTGTCTCCGCCGGTCGGAGAATATTTCTCCCAGTATGCTTCATTTGAAAAGCTTACTGTCTGTCCCGGTGGTGCGTCTACCGTCGCATCGTAGGTAATCCTAACCGGCACATTACACGGAATCACTATTTTCAGCGTATTAGCTGTTACATCAAAAGAAGCTGTATAGGCAACATCTGTCTCCGTCTTTGAATTCGTTACTTTAATCGATCCCGTATCCAGAATCAACGAGGAGCTCAGCTTATCGATCAGCGTCAATGTCGTACCGTTCTCCGCAGGAAGTGCCTCGCCAGACGAATTGGCTTCGATTGTAAAGGTTATTTTTTCGGTTCCCTTACTGGTTATCTTTTTGTCCAGTTTCTTCTGTGGTTCTATGGTTGCCGGAGAGGTCGCCGTATTAATCTCCTGTCCGTTTTTTGTCTGGAGTGTAACCTGATTCGTGAATGTCTTTGTTTCTCCTCCAAGCAGTACATCCGGATCTGTCACCCTGCATACAACCTGAACATCAACAGAATAATCATCTCTCTTTTTCCCTGCTGTAAAATCACCCAGTTCGATCAGAGCCTGTTTTCCCTTGACATAATAGGTTGTTGTCTTAGACCATCCTCCATTATCCGTTGCAGCTGAAATTGTTTTTTTCGTCCAACCAGATGTCTCCAGGCCTGAATTCTCTTTTGAGTTAATTGTATTAAAGTTCTGGCCTCCAACCCATTTAATTCGAATATAGGCCAGTTCCATACCATCCGGTATTGTCTCCAGCACCCGATAGGTTCCTGACAGTTCCCCTGCATAATTCACCTTAAATGCCCAAGACGCATACTGTCCTGCACCCGGCAGTGCATTTGTGACGATCGTACTGCTATTTCCCTGATCTGCACCATCCTTCTTGCTGGTTACTGTTGTTCCGTCATAGGTGAACGTCTGTCCAAGCTCCTTCAGGATATCTGCGCCTCCACACAGAAGCTTATCTGCGCTGCCATAATCTATCCAGGTACTGCCATTGTCACTTGTACTGATATGATTTCTATATGTGAAAGCATCACGATATTTTGTCGGCAATGACTGAGGTTCTGACCTTACGATGAAGTAAAGCTTAGCCTCTCCAAGCGTAATCAGTTCCTTTGCCTGTAACGACAGTTCACTGTAATTATCAGTACCTGTAAAGCTTTTACTGTTGGTCAGTTTCGGCGTAAACTTACTGGTTACATTTTCAAGTTTCCCAGTATTCTGAAGTTCTTCCAGACTGCCGTATCCAGTGATTGTCTTTCCATCTGACAATGTTCCCATATAAATTCCTGCCAGTGAATCTGAATGCAGATACGAATCTGTCAGACCTGAATCCTTTGATATGGCATCCCGGAAATATGTATTCTCCAAGATTGCTGTTCCGGATACCTCGATCACCCAGTAGAGCTTTCCATTTTGCCAGGTTGTTGCACCTGTTTTTGGTTCCTCATAATACCAGGCATCCTTTTTGACATTCATTTTGAAGGAGCCGGAGACGGTCACCTCTTTTTGGGAATATATCTTGCCGATATCAAATGACACACCATCTTTCACTGCGCTTCCTGACAGTGAAAATTTATTATTTACCTTAGCACTACTGAAATTAGCATTCGCTGGCATTGCATAGTATGTGAATCTATAAGCATAGTTCACATCTTTCCAGCCAAGATTACTCGGTGTCAATTCAAACCCAGTTAAACCGGCAATCTTCACCCATTTTGTATCTTTTACGTCATATGTCTTTGTAGTTGCATTGTACTCACAGGCTTCTACTTTCGCATATCCGATGTATTTCATCTTATCATTGGGAGTAAGCTCATCTTTCATTGACACATTTGTCACATTCCACTCACCCAGTGTCTGGTTGACATCTACGATATATGGGTAGCTTCCGGCAGGAACAATGAAAGATTCGTCTGTTGAAGAGTCTGGCTGAACAGTTCCGGATGTCAGATCATATTTCGCACCTGTTCCCATTTCAATCGTCTGATCTGCTGCGGTTCCGGTTTCGACTATTTTCTCATCCCATTTATAGTTTCCGACATTTACTCCATGCCATACTTTATCAAGAGGACCTCCTGAATCAGGCTTCGCATTCGATGCATATACATAATATCGGTTTTTCACATCTACATTATTTGCCTGCATTGCTGCCAGTGCCTCCGGTTTCACTGTGACTGTATAAGTCGCATAGTAGGAATCACCTGGATTTACAGTTATCGGCTTGCCTTCTACTCCCGTAATCTTGAATCGAGTGGGATTCTCATTTGAATCATTCCAGGGCGCTACATAGTTATCACCACCATTTGCCCAGCTTACTGTGTAATCTGTCGCAGGTACTGGCATAAAATCTGAATTTTCATCTTTTTTTACATATAACTCTACAGAGTCGCAATTATAGCTGATATATGGAAGAGCTTTTGGATCTGTCCGTATATCAGACGCATCCAGATAATCTCTGAGTTCAAGATTCTTTAAAGCATAATTACTGTTATTACGATCCAGATTAAACTCTATTTTATATGTGATCGTATAAGTCCCATCCGTGTTCCGAACAATACTTTCATGATTCTTCCACATTCCATACTCGATTTTCGGTGTGAAGGATTTCTCATCGTAAGCTCTCTTATAACTTTTGGAATACACATCTGCTTTATTTTTTATCTCTTTCTTGTTTAAATTAACATTGTCCTTCAGCTTGACATAATATGTAAGCGTACGGCTCTCACCGGCTGCCATATCGCCGATTTTCCAGACCATCCTTCCCGGTGCAGTAATGCTTGCATTTTCCTGTGGTACTGGCGGAATGGTTCCATCAGCCGTAGTATTTCCCAGATAGACTTTTCCATGAGTTTTATCTGCCGCAATCGTCTCATATGGAGCTTGATTATTTGGAATGTCTGAAAGGATACTTTCTGATGTTCCGATTCCCGCATAAGAATCCACACAATCCGAGCTACTCACAATCGTATCAACCACTGAAACATCCGGGCAGCCATCTTCTCCTGCTGTCACGGTAATGGTATACGCAAGATAATCTCCACTCTCCGTGGATAACACCTGCGAACTGGTACACGTTTTCTCAATTTTTATCTGCCCATACTTCGCAACAGCATCCGGGCCGAAATTCAAATAATAGGTCTTATCTGCTGTTTCCACTGTCGTCTTGCCAGTATCTGATGGAAGCTGATTCAGTTTCACATCGCCCAGTACATAAAAATTTCCGGTAATTGTTGTCGATTGAGTATTTGTAAAGCTCTCAAGATAATCCCGTTCAAAGGTAACAATCATTTTCCCGTTCGCACTTGTTACCGTTCCGACCTGCCTCTGATTATTGTCGTAAATTGCACCTTCCGCCGTTATGTTACGCAATAGCTCTGGAAGAGCATAGGTCAGTTTACAGTTATAGCTATCCTTCAGAGCCGCAATCGGTATATCCTTATACCCAACCTGCAGCTTAATCTTTGCATTTGCCGGTATCACCGTCTCATTATTTCCCGGACTAATTTCCTGCCAGGTCACACCATCAGGCAGTTGATAGAGCAGCTTAACATCATCAAGGTTTTCCCTGTTCTCCACTGCGCTCAGATCAAATCCATCTGCCGGATTCGGAACCGGAGTCGGAGTTGCTGTCGGCTCTGCCGGATCCTCGGCGATGCTCTCTTCTCCTGAGGTGAACCCAGCTGCCATATCCTCTGCCGCATCTTCTCCACCTTCGATGGTTCCAGAGTCCTGGTCTGACGGCTCATCCGGCATGAATTCTGTCTCTCCAGCATTGCCCTCATCCTGGATCGTATTTCCGCCTTCATTCTGAACCGCATTTCCGCCCTCATCCTGAACCGTACTTCCGCTCTCATTCTGAACCGTATTTCCGTTCTCTTCCTGAACCGGGTTCTCCTCCCATTCCGCCGCCGACTGGATATCCGGAATACTGTCAGCTGCCGCATAACACGTTTCGGTATGCAGGTGTTCCGCTCTGCCACAGATCAGCTGACCATCCCCGGAATAGCATTCCTCTGCGTGGATATGCTCTTCCTGTCCGCATGTCGTCTTTCTCTCCAGCGTGATTGCCGGAAGGATCAGTACATATACTGTACAGAAAACGACTATACAGGAAAGACACAGCATTACCTTTCTCCACCGTCTCAGCCGCACCTTGTCCTTTAATACTTTTCTGATATAATCTGTTCCCTTATTTTGCACAGTCTCACCTTCTCTTTTCTGGCGTATATCTGATGCCTCTTTTTCTGTCTTCTCCTTCGATACCTTTTATATAAAATGGACACTCCCTGCCCATTTCGCTACCTGTTTCCTGTATTTATCCAGCCTGCTTCTTTCAGCGGCCAGATTCGAAATACGATCTGCCCTTCGATCTGGTCCTCTGAGATATCGCCTATGGATGCTGTTCGCGAATCCACCGATGTCTCCCTGTTGTCTCCCATAAAGAACCAGTGAGATTCTGCCACCTGATGCGGAAGCTCAATATCACAGCTTCCAAGCGACAATTCATTAAGATATGGCTCATCAAGTGTCTCTCCGTCAACTGTTACCACTCCGTTCTCATCAATGTCAACCCATTGTCCCGGACCTGCGATCACACGCTTGATCAGAAGCTTGTTGCCCTGCCAGAACGCAGCAATCTCTCCTGTTTTCAGATGTTTGTTCTTTAGGGAAACCACGATCTGCCCCGGCTCCAGAGTCGGTGACATGGAAGAACCGTAGATCTGGAGGACCGGCATCCATAAGGTCGCCACCAGAACAGAAACTGCCGCCACAACGATCAGCACCGCAACGGTTCCCCGAAAGGTCTGGCGATAAACCGCACGACGTCTTAACCTTTTTTGTTCTTTCTCAGCTTCTTCTATCTCCGGAACATCCATGGAGGGATTTGTCTCTTTCATCTCACAGATCAGATTGATCAGTTCTCTCCTGTTTAAATGCTTCAGGTCATTCCTTCTCGCATTCTTTTTCTTCTTCATGTTCTAACTCCGGTTTCTCTTAAATCATCCATGTTTTTACCCTTAGCAATAATGCTGATATTATAATTTTACACATATGTCATGTCAATTCAAAATCATGCTGTTTTTAGTTATTATTTTACTTTTGTTTGCACTTCTGCATATATTTTTTTACTATAACTTGAGCCTTCTTGTCAAGAACATCTTTAAATTTTAAAGCATGGGCAATGATCAGCTTCTGCCAGCATATAAGGTACAAATTGGGGTATGGGAAGTGCGCTTTTTTTGCGTAGGATTTCAGTCATTTATGCACAATAGTTGCAAAAAAGGGATGTGAAATACTCAATCGAATTTTTCACATCCCCTTTTCATCTGTACTAAATTACTTCAGTCCAGTAGTCACCTTGCAATTTGTAACCTTCATGCTTCCCTCAGAAGCAAACAGAGATAAGCTTTCTCCTGGTCTCTTGTATGCTCGTGCATTTAAAGCCACACCATCTACATAAATGGTAGCAATTGTGTCATCCACGATCATACGGATATTGTATTTCTTTCCCGGAATCAGATCAATTGGTCTTTCCAGTCCAATGTTCTGATTTGCAGGCCATGGCCAGTTCGGTTTCCTCTCGAATACATAACGGTTCTCTGTAACATTAAATACAAACTGATAAGATTCTGCTTTGTCCTCGTCCTCATAAAATCTCACGCCGAATGTTCTTGTGCCTTCAGAGAACTCCACATCTGCTTCAAATTTGAAAATGTCACCGGTATTTCTTCCAACAACAACTTCAGAGCTCTTAGTTGGTGTATCGATTACGAAATCATCTTTCTTTTCTTCCTTATTAAAAGCATTCCATACAGTTTCCGGAATTCTTACACCAAGAGTACCATCCTCTTTCTGGTATACTTCATGCGCCATGAAGGTTCCTGCCCAGATAAAGTTTTCATCGTCATCATCTTTGTCTTTTGTTGCAACCCATCCAAACAGGATTCTCTGTCCGTTCAGTTCAAAAGTACGTCCTGCATAGTAAGCTCTTCCATCAAAAGCATCATCCTTTGGTGCAATCCATGGACCATTCAGGCTCTTGCTCATGCGGTAAACCATTTTGCTTCTGTCACTGTATTCTGTCACAATGTGATACCACCAGTCACCGATTTTAAACAGATCTGGCATTTCATGCATGGTATAAAGGTCCGGTGCCCAGAAATCACCTTCAAACTTCCAGTTTTTCAAATCCTTGGAAGTAAACTTAACAGTTCTTCCTGTCTGTCGTGTTTTCGGTCCCTGCAGTCTTGCTCCAAGAATCAGTAAGTACTGGTCATTTTCCTCATCGCGGATCACCCACGGATCTCTCCAGTCATCCGGATCATAGCCTTCCTGAGGAGTAAAGGTAAGAGCGTCCTGTGTTTTATGCCAGGTAACCAGGTCATCGCTATATGCATGCATCAATACCTGGGATGGTTTTCCAAGTGCCGGATAATCACGGTTGTAACCAGTGTAGAAAATGTGATACTGTCCTTCTGCTTCAAAAACGCTTCCTGCAAAAATAAACTGATCCTGCTCTTCGTCAGTTCCTCTCGGAATTGCCACACCACAGTCTTCATAGTGAACAAAATCGGAGGTTGTTGCTAAATCCCAGCCAAATGGCTCACCAAACGGCCCTGGTTTTCTGGTATCTCTCTGATGATATAAATAAAATTTATCTCCATGTCCGAATGGCATACAATCACCAAACCAGGTTTCCGGAAACTGATAGTATAATTTCTGCATAATATATTCTCCTTTTCTTTACAGGCGTTTATATGTCGCCATTTTTGTTTCATTTTTACTCATCCCTTCACAGCGCCTGCTGTCATACCTGCAAGCATCTTCTTGCTGCTGAAGAAATAGAAAATAAATACCGGGAGTACTGTAACTGTAATCGCCGCAAAGGTTGCTCCCCAGTCGGTCAGTCCCATGCTTCCCACGAAGTCATTCAGACCCAGTGTAATTGTTTTCATATCTGTGGATCTTGTAAATGTATAAGCATTGATATATTCATTCCAGCAGAAAACAGCCTGCATGGTAGCTACGGTAATGATGGAGTTCAGAGACATTGGAACTACCATTTTGAAAAAGCAGCCCATTGGAGAGCATCCGTCAATAATAGCGGCTTCCAGCATTTCCTCCGGGAAGAATTTATTAAAGGAGTAAAACAGCTGAATGGAATAGGACAATGAAAATGCAATCTGCGGTAAAATAATCGCCGGGTATGTATTGATCAGTCCCATTTTATTAAAAATAGTGAACAATGGAATCAGGGCAACCTGCATAGGAAGCATTAATCCAAGCAGAAAATAGTTCAGGATTACTTTTCTTCCTTTAAATTTAATTTTACTAAGTGCAAAACCAGCCATCAGCGCAAATAAAAGTAATGGAATCAATACACCGATCAAAACGATAATACTGTTTTTAAAATAAGTCAGCATATGGCTCTTTGTAAAAACATTAATAAAGTTTGTTAATACCCACTTAGATGGAAGTGCATATGCCGGAAGCTTTCTGAAATCATCCAGGGATTTAAAGCTGGAGGTAAATACATAGAAGAAGGGGTACACCTGCATAATAACCAGGAATAACGCAATGACCCATTTAATAATGCCGGGAATGGAAGCTTTTTTCTTTTTCATTCGTCTTCCCCCTCTCCTGAAAATTTACGGAACAATAAACCAACTACCATACAAATGATTACGATCATAATGGCTACAGAACTTCCGTATCCATACTTCATACTGCTGAATGCCTGTTTATACATGTAAGTTGTCATAAGCTCAGAAGCATTTCCAGGTCCGCCATGTGTCAGCAGATATGAGAATTCAAAGGATCTTAAGGATCCATTTAATACCAGAAGGCAGTTTGCAATGATAACCGGTTTGATGTACGGGATTTTTACATACAGATATTCCTGCCATACTGCTGCTCCGTCAATCAATGCTGCCTCACCCAGTTCATCCGGTACTCCGATCAGTGCTGCATAGAAAATAACCATATACAGACCGAGATATTTATAAGCCTCTACAAACGCTGTTACATACAAAGAAATCTGAGGATTTGAGATCCACTCCATGAACTTAAATGAAGGATTCACAAATGATAAAATCTGATTTATGATTCCAATCGGTGTTACAGAAAACAGCTTTGTAAAAATCTGACAGATTGCAACAGATGAAATTACTACCGGAATGTAGTACAAAGTCTGTAAAGCAACTCTTCCTTTTTTGATTCTGGAAAGAAGGATTGCAAACAACAAACCTCCAAACACCTGAATTGCCACATTGATAATGGTATAAATAATCGTATGCCATACTGTAGAGCGGAACACCGTATCCTGTGTTAAAAGCTCCGCATAATTCTTAAATCCTACAAATATTTTCTCGCCTACACCACTCCAGTCAAAAAAGCTGTAATAGCCTGCCCATACAATGGACACAATAACAAATGCAGTATAGATAAGGAATGCAGGAAAAAGGAACATGAAAATTACTGATTTTTTTCCAAATGCTTTCTGCATAAGATTCCCTCCTCTTCTTTCTTTAAAAGAGACTGGCGATTAATCCGTCAGTCTCTTTCCTGCACGCTTAAAATTCTTTATTTAACAAAAGAATCACAGGTTTCAATAAATTCGTCTGGTGTGGTAATTCCCTGTGCCAGTTTCTGCTGTTCATCAACGATCTTAGTCAGCACATCAGAATCAAGTTTATCGTCCCAGGAAGTCCATGCTGTTTCTGCGTTCTCGAACATTGGCTGAGTGTCATAGTACAGCTGCGGAAGTCCTTCTGGAAGAGAATCTTCGTTAAATGGAGAGAATACATGTGCCTGAGTGTAGCAGGCATCTGAGAAGTTCTCGCACATATAGTCAAAGAATTCCTGCATGGTATCATCATATGTAGCCTTATTGAAGCCTTCTGCAAATCCAGCGTGAATCGGTACATTTGTAGACATATTGTCCATTCCTTCTGTATCCGGTACCGGGAAGAATCCAAGTTCTCCGTTATCATACATTTCTTCTGCCAGGCTGATCTGTCCGGAACCGGTATAGAAGATTGCTCCTGTACCGCCGAAGAACAGGTTGCATGCGGATGTGAAGTCTACACTTGCAAATCCAGGCTCAAAATATCCTTTTGTTCCAAGATCAGAAAGAAGATTTACTGCATATTTTGCAGACTCGTTCTCACTAAAGGAATCTGTTCCTGCCTGATATCCCTGGATAAATTCAGGGCCTGTTACTCTCCATGGGGAGAAAGAAAGATATCTCATAAGCTGCCATGCATCAGAGCCACCTACGATTACCGGAATCTCACCCTGATCTGCGATTTTCTGGCAGTCCTCTTCAAACTCTTCCCAGGTAGTAGGAGCATCTGTGATTCCTGCTTTTTCAAAAATATCTTTTCTATACATAAAATATTCGCAGTACAATCCCTGTGGGAACAGATATAAGTTTCCATCATCTGCATCTGTAAGGAAATCACGAATTGCTCCGTTTAATTTATCTGCATATCCGTTTCTTTCCAGTTCCGCACCTACATCAACCAGAGCATCAATATCCTTGCAGGCTGCAGAAAGTGTTCCATTCGGGCATCCAAAGATATCCGGAAGTGTATCACTGTTGATGTACATCTGCAGTTTTGTGAAATAATCCTGCATATCATTTACAAGTTCAATTTCGTAATCCAGACCTTTCTCATCGCAGAAATTTTTCAAGAGATAATCAAAAGTCTGAAACTGCTCTGTTGATTCCGTTCCTTTTAACAGTGCAGTAATTTTTGTTCTCTCGCTGTCTGCTGAAGCTGTCATAGCTCCCATTCCTGTCATAAGACCAGCTGTCATAGCTGCTGTCAATGCAAGAGATACCATTTTTCTCATTTTTTTCATTTTCCTTTTCCTCCTTTTATTTTAGGTTTCCTCGCTTTTGATGATTTTATTTTACCTTCTGGTGCTTCTATAAACAATTGGAAATAAACGTAAAAATGGGAGATTTGTACACAGTTTCCTTTTGTGCACAAATCTCCCATTATCTTTAGATATGTTTGCGAAATTCATTAGGTGTGATACCGTACCGCTTTTTAAACACCTTAATATAGTATCCGAAATCCTTGTATCCTACCATTTCCGCTATTTCATATTGCTTATAACGATCATCTGCGATCAGCTGTTCTACATGCCTGAAGCGAACATCTGTCAGATATTCCAAAAAGCTTTTTCCTGCATATTTCTTCAGAAGACGGCTGATATAGGTTCGGCTGATATGAAACTTCTCTGTAAGATCATCCATTGAAATATCCTCAGCATAATTTTTCTCAATATACGATAAGATGCTCTGAACCAGCTTTCGATTCCGCTCATCTGAGCCTTCGGTATTCTGCTTGATCAATGTTCCAAACAGATTAAACATACAAAACAGAACCTCTTCTGTAGTTTCGCACTGAGAAATACGTTTTACTCCATCCTGCAAAACAGAAAAATTCCAGTTTTTATTATGTATTTCACTGTCTACTGCACAGGTGTATGGAAACTTCATGCATCCAAACAGCAGATCCATTGCTGCAAATTTAACAGCCGCCCCATCCTCCGGTGCTTCTGCAAAAATCTGTCGCAATTCATCTTCCGCTTTTTCGAAGCTCTCCTGAAACAGCGTCATCATGAAGTGCATTCTTTCGCCTTGTGTAATCACAAAATCTTTCTGCTCCTCGTATTGCAGGTCTTCATATTTCAGAATAATGTTCGTTCCAAGATAGATACACTGTCTGCAGGCTTTCTGAGCTTTTCGGTACTGAGAATTTGCCTGATATTCATCTACTGAAATATCACTGATTCCAAAGTTCATATATGCCTTCAGATACCGTTCCACTTCTTCCTGAATTTTCCCACAGGCCTGAAGTACACGATCCATACATTTCTGATTTTCTTCCTCTTCTGCAAATAAAAGAATAAAATTATACTCAGCTGTGGCAGTGTTATAATCACTTAATGCCTGTATATTGTAATTATTGAAAATTTCCTCAAAAATATTGATACAGGCAAATTCTTCAATCCATTTGTCACCTTCGTGAAGCCGTTTTTCCCCGACTATTTTTCTTCCAACACATACAATATATTTTTCAATGGTCAGTTTGAGGGATTTCGCCTGTTCCTGCACCACACCTTTTCCCTGGAGCCTTCCATAGAGAAGATTCCCTGCAAATTTAGATCGCAGTTCCGGTACAGACTGATTAAAATATTTCTGTAAATCCCGGACCTTCTGCTGTTCATCTTTCTTTGCATATATTTCTTCTGCAAGCCGGGCTGCCATATTTTTTAATTCCTCGTAGTCAATTGGCTTCAGCAGATATTCCTTCACGCCAATACTGATTGCTTTCTGCGCATAGGCAAAGCTGTCATAACCTGTCAGAATTACAATAACCGTATCCGGATATATCTCGTGAGCTCTTTCTGCAAAATCCAGGCCATCCATTCCAGGCATCCGAACATCTGTAAGAATCAGATCTGGTTTTATGTGTTCCAGTTTTTCCAGACCCTCCAGACCATTTTTCGCAGTGGCTGCTACCTGATATCCATAATCTGACCAGGGAAAAGAACATAAACCGTCCAGAATAATATATTCATCATCTAATATCATTACCTGAAGTTCCATCTTCCATAATCTCCTTCTCTTTTTTCAAAGGAATTTCCAGCACTACCAGAGTTCCCTGTTCCGATGTGATCGTCATTTTTGCTTTTCCGTGATATACATATTCCAGACGTTTCTGCACTGCATAAATGCCCAGATTCGTATGTGTTCTTTCTGCCTTATGTTCCGGCTCTTCTTCCATGTTCATAAGGGCTTTCAGCTTTTCTGCTGATATTCCCACACCGTCATCCTTTACCTTGAATACTGCCATACCATCCTGAACTTCTCCTGAAATATAGAGGAAGCAGTCCCAGGTGGCATTTTCAACTCCATGAACGACCGCATTTTCAACCAGCGTCTGTATTAGCATCTTAGGAATTTCTAGCTTGTTCAGTTCCTCGTCTACCTCAATATACGAAGTAAATTTATCTCCATATCTTGTTTCCTGAATAAAAAGATAGTCTTCAATGTATTTCAATTCTTCTTTCACACGTACCATGCTTCGTTTATTACTGATGCTTGCCCGCATAAGATTGCTGATTGCAGTTACCATCCGGCAGATATTTTCTTCCCCTTTTTTTCTGGCCATCCAGTTAATGGTATCCAGTACATTGTAAAGAAAATGTGGATTGATCTGTGCCTGCAATGCCTGAAATTCAATATCTTTATTTACCATTTCCATCTCGACGATCTGCTTCAGCAGCTTTTCAATCTTCTCAATCGTCTGGTTGAAAACAGAATTCATCGCTCCGATTTCATCAGTTCTTCCTTCCGGAAGACGCACCGAGAAATCTCCTTTGGCAAATTTTTTCATGGCATTGCTTGTTCGTTCAATAGGTCCAGTAATTCCATGCGCCATAATGTTTGCAAGAAAAGCACACAGCAGAATGCTGATTCCGATTAACAGCGCAGTGGTTTTTTCCAGTTCCCGAGCCGTTTTCTGCAAAAAGCTGGTAGGAATCATTCCCACAACCGTAAGTCCCGTATCTGAGCTTGTCTGGTAAACGAGATTGTAAGCTTTCCCGTCCAGATTAAGCCGGAGGTTTCCGGAATTTCCATTAATCTGATTCACCCATTTCTGATCCTTCAAATCTGTATTCTCACCGGCACTTTCCAGCAGAATGTTGTTATCCTGATCCAGTAAAAATATATGAGCAGACAGGGACTCCTGTGCTGTAAGCGTCATTTTCTTCAAATAGCTGATTTTTATAGAAGCCCGCAAAACTCCAAGAGGTTCCATAGTCAATACATCTTTTATCTGTTTAGCCATATAAATCAGATTTTCGTCCGCTGCATTATAGTAAACACAGCGTCCATTTGCATTTTCTGCCATTGCGCAGGAAATTTCGGAGCTTTCTTCATTAATCCCTCTGTCATTAGACAGAAGATGGTTTGCACCATTGTATCCATACAGCTGAATGTCATTCATATATACGCTCGTGTAGCCCTGCAAAAGCATCCTTCTGATCTGGCCTGCCCTTGAATAGTAAGAATAAAGCTCGGAACCGTCAGATTTATATGGTTCCTCTGACTCCAGTTCCTCTTGCACGATACTGTTATTTGCAATATATTCAAATGAATTTTCCACCATATCGAAATAATGATCCAGATTAACAGACAGCTCGTTAATCACTCCAGCCGACTGCTTCACAGTCTGCTCTGTCACAATTCCAGATGCAGACATAAACTGAATGAAGCTGGCAGCCAAAAGCACTACCAACGTGATACTAAGTGTACAATACAGATATTTTCTCTGAATTGAAAGATTCAGAAACCATTTTTTTAACTGTCTCATTTTTTATCCACCTTATAAAAGCCAGTACATTGTTTCAGGCAATGTACCGGCTTCCTGTTATAAATATCCTTTATAAGTACTGACTGAATTCAACCTTCTCTTTGTTCGGTCCTTCAATAGTGAAAAACTTTACTCCATTTTCCCAGAATGGTAAAAAATGAATACTGTCCTGTGTGGTATTCAAACCAGCCTGGTTAATGTACTGATAAATTTCTTCTATATCCTTAACATCGAGTGCAACATGATCAATTGCACCAGCCAGAAGGACTGCTGCATGATTCTCATATGTTTCTACAACCAGAGTTCCAAGCTTCAGAAATACCACCTTCTCGTCCGCCTCTTCATTAACGGTTTCAAAAGCTGTTTCAAACCCCAGTTTACGGTAAAAATCTACTGTTTTATCAATATCGTTTGTTGGAATTCCAATATGCTGAACACCTGTTGAATAGTTTTTCAAATCCATTTTCGATCTCCTCCTTTGTAATGAACCAGAGCGTGTTTGGAAAATGCTTTCTGCAAGATGTGCGTCACAGTTTGTGGGAAATTTGTCCCGGATGAGGGCGTCGTAGCGGGCTACGACAACCGAATTCGGGACAAAAGTCCCGCAAAATGGGGCGTGCAGATTGCAGGAATGATTTTTCAAACACGCTCTAGCAACAGCTTTTTTACAATATATACACAATTTTTCTTGTTTGTCAAGATTGTGTATCATAAATCTCTTTTATCGTCTTCGCAGTATATTCCTCGTTGTCTTGTTGCAGATTTTTTACGTAAAAGAAGCTGCCCACTACGGACAGCCTCTTCTCTATAATAAGATTTTCATTACTGATATATGTCCACCAATCCTGTTTTTAACATTGAATCTGAAAACTCATATGCCGCTCCATCACCGTTAAGATTCAGATACATATTATTCAAGTCATTCTCATTTACGATCCATGCCATATTCACCTGTATACTCTCACCAGGTTTTAATGAAGAAATATAGTTTCCTCCATTTCCATAATCCTCTGATATACTGCTGTATGTCATTTCAGCTGTACGTGCAACACCATCCCATATAACACGATCGTAGTCATCCCCAGACTGTTCTGTAGGATCGTAAATTTGATATTCTCCATCTTCATGGTTCATCAACAGCAATGTACCGATATAAAGCATATGGTTAATTTCTTCATCTGACTTATTGGTATAAGTAACCGTCGCATAGACAAGCTTTTGTTTCACACTTTCTGTTTTTACAATCTCATCCACTGAATCAATGCCATTACCGGACTTAATATAAGACAGCGTATTGTTTGCTAAATTTCCATCCGTTCCAACTGCATCCATCCATTCTTCCGGCACATTATTCTGACCAAGCAGCTGCAGATTGTCCCCCACCTGAACAGCATCAACACAAACTGAAATCTTTTTATTTTCAATATAGTTGCCATCTCTGTCTTCACCAGATGCTGATATATCAAACACTTCACCGATCTGATGCATTGGCAATTTATTATCTACAATGGAAGTCATCACTGCTTCTCCTGATGATTCTTCAGGGGATACCATTTCGCTCCACGTATACAAGCCAGCTGTTTCAATCATTGTATCATTTTCAGTGATTACAAGGTTTTCAACCACTTTAATGGCATCCTCTTTTGAAATATCATCACCGATATAAACAGTAATTACACGATATACATCTGGGCAAAGGAGATAAATCCTTTGACTAAAAGACCCATCCTCTGCCAGGTCATTATATTTCAGGTATGCACCTTCATAATTACCAAAAACTCTTTCCTCACTGTCAACAACATTCTTATCTTGCATTACTTTACTCAAATCATCCTCGTCTAAAAGCACAGATGCAAAGCTGAATCCTCCGGTTCGATCATGCTCAGGATATTCCAGATGGAATTCATCAATCCATTCCATACCTTCCGGAATATATCCTGCTGAGATATCTATATCATGAATTTTTTCAGGAAGATTAATTTTCCCTGTGCTGCCATCCGCCTTAATTCCAGTTGCGATACTGTAGGCTCCTTGTTTTTCTAAAAACATATGATATAATTTGGTACCTGCATAGGCTATGGTCGATGTAGCCAATACACATACGGCTATTGCTGCGGCCACTCTGGCACCTGTCCATTTTTTCACTCTTCTTGTCTGAATATTAACCACCTTGGTGTCCTGAAGCTGTTTTTTCACTTCGCTTTGAATCATCGTGTGAATGAACTCCGGAGTTTCAGGAATCTCTTTTTTCATATCTTCTAACCTCATACTGTCAACGCCTCACTTTCCTGTAAATTGCGCTTAAGTTTTCCCCGTGCTCTGGCGAGTCTTTTTTGAACTGCTCCCTCGGTTATCTCAAGAATCTGCGCAATCTCTTTTATGTTGAAATCCTCAATATAGTACAAAATAACTGGCATTCGTAATTCTTCTTTCAAAGAATTTACAGCCCTGTACAAGTCGCTGTAGTCCGTTTTCTGATCTTCCTCAATTTCTGTCATTTCACTCATCCCTTCCAGAGAAACAAGTTTACTCGACTTTCTCAAAAGGGTATAACACTCATTGATCAATATACGGATCAACCATGTCTTGGCATATTTGTCATTTCTCAAAGTTCCAATCTTTGAAAATGCCTTAACAATCGTTTCCTGAACAGCATCCGCACAATCTTGATCGTTAATTAGAATTGTTTTGGCAGTAGAATACAATTGTCTCTCTGAATTGAGAATCAACGTCCCTAATTCCTCTTTGGTCACTTTAACACCACCTTCTTTAGCCGGCCGGCAATTTTCATTTACATAGATTAGACGTACAGTTTTTCAAAATATCCCCACATACATTGCCAGACTGAAATGTCCGCTTTCTTATTCAGCTTTTTTGTTGTCTGCCTGATTCGACTGAATTTTCAATAAAATCAATTACACAAGGAGGAATCTCAGTACATGAAAAAAACACATCATTTACCGAAGGAAAAATCATGCAGCCGTTACTTCTGTTTGCAGTTCCTGTATTGCTGGCACTCTTTCTACAGGCTATGTACGGTGCAGTAGATTTGCTTATTGTTGGTAAGTTTGCATCTTCTGCTGATGTATCTGCGGTATCTACCGGTTCACAGATCATGACCACACTGACAAATCTGGTCAGCAGTCTCATGAACGCACCGGAAGAAGCTTTTCAAAAGACCGTTGATTATATCCGGACCTGTGGCGGCGGATGTCTTACCAGAGCAAGAAAAGCCTTACACCATGGCATCGCAGTTTCCTTTAGTGTCGGTGTTGTAATGTTCGTAATTACCTTCTTCCATGGAGATATCCTGGCGGGTATTTTCTCCTCCGACCCGGAAGTAATCGCAGCTGCCGCAGATTACCTGAAAGCCTATGCAATTGACTGTCTGTTTACTGCTATCGCTGATTGTCAAGGTGGTTGTCAGCACCACGCCGTGTTCTCTTCCTTTGCCGCCCGTGCGTCACTCCAGAACCGTTTGAAAAGATTAAGAAGTGTCTTTGCAGACAATATGTAGAGTTTCACCAGATAAGATGCAGCAGGATTACCAGCTTCCCTCATTTTAACATATTGATTTCCAGCTTTGCATATACTATAATTGCCGCATTTATAGCATCTGGATTTTCGGGTTCCGTGGTTTCTGCGACTTCAGAAACAGCAGGATCAATAGAATCTTCTCAAGCAGATCGTTCAGTCGAAAATCTTTCCTTTGCTTTTCGGAACATTCCTTGGTGGTCCACAAAAGTAGATGCAGAGAAACAATTAGTTACCGAGGGCGCAGAAATCCGAACAGCTGCATTTGAAGATAATATCTTAAGGATGAGCGGAATAGATTATGCAAGTTCAACAGGAGCCAAAGATCGAGTTGAAGGCGGAGGAACCGTTGTAAGTTACTCAAATCTTAAAGTTGCCGGATATACTCCAAGTGAAACCGAGGCTTGCTACATTTATACCCTTAACGATGATGGTAGTATCAACAAAGATAAAGATGCTGCTCAATTCTATTTCGGATGGTACACTTTTGAATCTCGCGATTATGCAGACGGAGAAGGCGTTTTTAACGACTTGCTTCAAAAATTACAGTCTTTGTATGGGGAAGGTACGATTAATAGTGACGACGATTATTTCACCACCTCCACATGGACTGATTCGGATAATAACCAAATTCGTCTCCTGTTAGGCGGAAAAAACAAAGATTATAAATATGTAACTTTAGGCTATATAGCTGCAGGTGCTGATGAAAAACTGGATGAAATGCAAGCGGCTGTCGATGCAGAAAATGTTGCCTCCGAAGCTGCTGAGCGTGAGAAAAACAAAGAAGACGTTTCAGGATTATAAATATGACAATTGCTGAACGAATAAAAGAATTGTGGGCTGAGGCTAATCTGCGTCAGTCCGAACTTGGAAAAGCAATAGGTTTTTCTGCCCAAGTAGTATCGAATGTCGAAAGAGGCTACTCTTTCCCATCAACAGAATTTGTTAATCGTAGTGCTGTATGCTTCGGTGTGCCAGCAAATTACATTCTTGGCCGGACTACACCAAGATATGCTGTTGCGGATCCGAAAGAAGTTTCCGCAGTGCAGACAAGAATAAAAGCCCGTTTGACTCAGTTGCAGATGAGCCTTCCGGACCTAACAAAAAAATCAACGCTGACAGAAGAAGCCTGCTGTGACATTCTGGCCGGAAAGGCTGTTCCTGGAATAGATGCCACTGCAAGCCTGTCAAAAGCCCTCGGCATCTCTATGGATTACCTTGTGGGGAATTCTGACTACAGCTGTGCCATTGCTTCAGAAGACGAACAAGATATCATCCTGCGGTACCGTCAGTTATCCAAGAAGGGGAAACGTATCTTTTTGGGAATGATGGAGAATATGGAAGAAGAAAAAACAGAATAGTATATTTAACCGGGCAGCCGGGAGGATGCGGCGCCACTCCGTTTCTGAGTCTTGCAGAAAGGGGTGGGGCTTATGAGTACATACGAAGAATTTACGATTATCCTGAATACAGGCCTTTTAATCGTAGCCATTCTGAATCTGAAAAATAAGAAATAGCATCCCCGCTCTGACAAAGTAGGATGCTATTTCTTTAATCTTATCTTGCCAGAAACGGATAGGTTCCAGCTACCGTCTCGGCTGTCTTGTTAAGTACATTATATCTATATTCAACATTTTTGTCAAACATTTGTTGGTTACATTTGTTTGACACATTTGTTTAATAATGGAGGGGTCAGATGCCAGCTTATAAATATTTTACCAAAGATAGAAAGAAGCAGTCATCGGCCTGTCTTTCCGCCATGTGTTCTTTCAGTTTTTTTCAAAATTGCCATAACATCTGGCTGTGTCGGTGTAAATTTCACACCTCTCTTTAGCATACCCATCACTTTTCTTGCTTTCTGCTCAATTTCATTTGCCGTATGCTCGCTAGAGCGTGTTTGAAAAATCATTCCTGCAATCTGCACGCTCCATTTTGCAGAAAGCATTGTAAGCGATGAATAGTCACCCGTTCACGACCTCTGGGGAACCTCAAATGTTCAGGTTCCCACGATTTTCC
>ERZ1035006.573-NODE-573-length-28507-cov-5.137495_pt1 | contig 28507 bp, 28 predicted proteins | sample MGYA00520694_ERZ1035006 | MGnify/ENA primary metagenome ERZ1035006 (study PRJEB33766, sample SAMN09781746) | gut metagenome | biome: gut microbiome | host: Homo sapiens | place: Madagascar | study: EMG produced TPA metagenomics assembly of the PRJNA485056 data set... | reverse complement strand
GCTGCGCTGGGCGTCAAGCACGGTCAGGTAGTCATCCACACCTGCCTGAAAGCGTGCTTCCGACAGCTCAAACGCTTTTTGTGTGGCTTGCACCATGCCGTACTGGGCCCCCAGGCGGGCGCCCCACTGTGCGCGGTCAGCCAGTGCATCGGCCACTTCCTTGAAAGCGGTTTGCACGGCTTTTTCGTACTGCGCCAGACGCGTCAGGTCGAAATCGTGCACGACGTCGCCAGCCAACACCAAAAAGGGCGCTTGCGGGTCGTTTTCGGGAACAAGCATCGGCAAAGCTTTGACGATGCCACCCAAACTTTCTAGCGCATCGGTGTCTTTATCTCCCTCGCGGCTGATCGTCACCTCAAAACCCTTGGCGGCAAATTCGGCAGGAATATCTTCGAAAGCCTCGGCCAAGTGCGCCGTATTCATCACAATCTCATGTACGCCAGCTTTAGCCAGTGCTGCAAACTGCCACTCGCACAACTTAAAGTCGCCCACCGGCAACAAGGGCTTGGGCGTCGTATCGGTCAAGGGACGCAGACGCTTACCGCGACCGGCCGCCAGAATCAATGCACGCATTCGTGTTTCCTTTAGAAGGTGTACGCACCCTTGCTCTTGGTTTCCTCAAACATGTCCAAAAGCCAGTTGATGGGTTTGAGCTCGTCGTAACGATTGGCCGTTTCGCGCACATAGTGCAAAAAGCGCGGTGTGTCTGCCAAGTATTTGGGCTTGCCGTCGCGATAATTGATGCGCGCAAAAATGCCCAACACCTTCAGATGACGCTGAATGCCCATCCATTCGACATTGCGCCAGAATTGGCCGAAGTCGGCTGGCACCGCGATACCGGCTTTGCGTGCTTTTTCCCAATAGCGAATCGTCACGTCCAACACAAAGGGCTCGCCCCAACTGATAAAAGCGTCTCGCATGAGGCTGGCGATGTCATAACTCACGGGCCCCATCAACGCATCTTGAAAGTCGATGACGCCCGGCATCGGATCGGAAACCATCAGATTGCGCGGCATGAAGTCGCGATGCACAAAAACGCGGCTTTCGGCCAGATTGTTGGCCATGATCTTTTCAAATGTCTCGTTGATGATGCGCGACTGCATTTCATTCATTTCAAAACCGCGATGGGTTTTGACATACCACTCGGGGAAAAGGTCGAGTTCGCGTTTCAAAACCGCTCGATCGTAAGCGGGCAAAACGCCTTCAACCGATGCTTTTTGCCACAACACCAACGTGTCGGTCGCCGCATCCATCATGCGCGCCGCATTTTCTTCGTTTAACACGTCCAAATAGGTTTGAGTGCCCAAGTCACTCATCAAAATGAGCCCTTGCTTTTCATCAAACGCATAAACTTCCGGAACGTTGAGTCCGGCATTTTTCATCAATTGGCCGACTTTCAAATACTGCGTGATCGATTCCTGAGGGGGCGGTGCATCCATCACGATAAAAGTTCCCTCTTGGCCCGTGACACGAAAATAGCGTCTGAAGCTAGCGTCCGCACTTGCCGCAGCTAAGCTTTCCAACACCAGTCCGTAAGGCTTGCCTACGACTGCCAACCATTGATTTACCAAATCCAAACGTGTGTCTTTCACGTCGCTATCCTTCAATTCTTTTAAATGCAATACGAAATTTGAGACAAAAACCGGCTCGGCCTTGCCTATAATCCGTCAAACAACCTTCGAACTATATAGACAAATGTCCAGGAATTCCTCCCGACCCACGCCTTTGACGATTTCGCTTGCCGTAGCGGCCTCGCTTGCGGCCTGGGTTCCGCATGCCGCGGCACAAAGCGCAGGCACCGTCGGTGCGACCGACACCGATGCCAACCTTGACAGTTGGACAAGCCTTTTGACCGTGCCCGAAGACCAAGACGGTGCACCCTCGATCATTTCTGCCGAAGTGATCGAAGGCTCGCCCGAAACCGAATTGGTTTTGACGGGCGAGGCCGAAGTACGCCGTGCCGGCACCGTCATTCAGGGCGATACGATCGTTTATACGCAAGCCACAGGCGAAGTTGCCGTCGAAGGCGAAGCTGTGATCGTGCGCGAAGGCGCCAAATTCAATGCGCCCAAATTCTCCTATTTTCTCGATACCGAAACGGGCCGAGCCGATAACGTCGAGTATGAATACGCTCCTCGCGGACTGCGCGGCAGTGCCGGTTGCGCCGAGTTCAAATCGGCCGACGTGACGGAACTGACCGACGTGGTGGTCACGAGCTGTAAAAAAGACAGCCGAGCCTGGTGGATCGAGATGGACAGCTTGACGCTGGACGAATACACCCGCTCGGGCGAGGGCACCGGAGCTGTTTTGAAGATGGGCGGCGTGCCGGTTTTGGGGTTGCCCTGGTTTACGTTCCCGTTAAGTACCGAGCGCAAGTCGGGCTTTTTAACGCCGGCCGTGGGCGTGAGCTCTTCTCGCGGCTTTGACTTGGCCGTGCCCTACTACTTCAATATCGCGCCGAACTACGACTACACCGTCACGCCTCGCGTGATGAGTCAGCGCGGCATCATGCTCGGTAACGAATTCAGATTTCTGACCGAACATCTCGAAGGCGACATCGGCGTGCAGTACATGCCCAACGATCGCACCACGGGCGAAGATCGTTACGGCATTCAGGCCAAGATCAAAGGTGCCTGGAACGGCTTCGGTTACGGCGTGGACTACAACCGCGTGTCCGACGACGACTATCGCAGCGACTTCGCTTCGACTTTGCGCGACGATACCGATGACATTTTGGGCCAAAACTATTGGTTGAGCTATGCGTCGACCTATTGGAACACGTCCTTGAGCGTGTCCAAGAACCAAACCTTGCGCGACACCGACAAGCCCTATGAACGCGAGCCGCAATTTACGTGGAATGCATACTTTGCCGACGAAGCCGGTTTTGAATTGACCACGCGCATCGACGCCACGCGCTTTGCCCATCCGACCAAGCTCGAAGGCGATCGATTTGTCTTCCATCAGTCGGTGGCCTACCCGATTCAGCGTGCCGGTTGGTTCGTCACGCCCAAGGCTCAGTTCATCACGACCAAATACAACCTCGATCGCGAGTATCTCCAAAGCGGACAAACCAATCCTTCGGTCACGGTACCGATTTTGTCCTTGGACAGCGGCATGGTTTTCGAGCGTGACACCAACCTCTTTAGTCGCGACATCACGCAAACGTTGGAACCGCGCATTTTCTATTCGTATACGCCCTATCGCGACCAAAGCGCCATTCCGCTCTTTGACGCCTCGCAGGCCGACGTCAACTTTGCACAGTTGATGACGGAAAACACGTGGACAAGCTACGATCGCATCCCCGAAACCAATCAGGTCACGGGTATGGTTACGACGCGGTTGATCGATTCTGAGAGCGGTATGGAATGGTTGCGTGCCGGTATCGGCCAGCGCTACTACTTCAACGACAAAACGCTCGACTCTTACGGTCAACGCGTGTCAATGGGCGATCAAAAGAGCGACTTTTTGGCCAGTATCGGCGCACGTTTGACGCGCGAAGTTCAGGCCAATGCCTACGCACAGTGGAGCTGGGATCGCAGCGCCATGCAAAAAGCCGTCGCCGGCATTCGTTGGCAGCCCCGTCCCATGAGTGTGGTGGGCTTGTACTATCGCTACAACTGGGCGCCCGACAGTCGTAGCGAAGATCATATCGATCAGATCGACTTGTCGTTGCAGTGGCCGTTGACCGAAAACCTCTTCGCTTTGGCGCGCCAAAACTATTCGCTTTACGACAAGAAATTTATCGAAACGTTGGTTGGCTTTGAGTATCATGCCGACTGCTGGACGTTGCGTGCCGTTGCACAACGTTACACTCGCGATACCGACAGTGACGAAACCAACTTCTATATCCAATTAGAATTGACGGGCTTGGGCTCCATCGGTTCGAGCCCCTTGTCCGAACTGCAGCGCAGCATCCAGGGCTACCAGACGCGTAGCTCCATGCCGACCTCAATGGAAACTTATGATTACTACTATTAACCGTGTTCGCCTGGCCACATTGGCCGCACTTGTTGCCGCCGTGCCGGCTTTTGCTCAAGATACGCAAACGATTCGCGTGACCGAAGAACCGGCTGTCAATGCCGATCCTGCATCCGTGGCTTTGACTTCGGATGTTCGTCCCGTCGATCGTATTGTGGCCGTGGTCAACAACGACGTCATTACCGAATACGAACTGCAAAACCGCGTGCGTCAGGTTGCCATCAATCTTCGTCAACAAAACATCGAGCTGCCCTCGATGAACGAGTTGCGCAATCAGGTGATCGAACGTTTGATTTTGGAAAAAGCCATCGATCAGCGTGCTAAGGAATTGGGGATTCGCGTCGACGAACAGATGGTGAGCGCTTCGATCGAACAGATTGCCCGCAACAACAAGTTGACCGTGGCCGAATTGCGCGAACGTCTTCAAGCCGACGACGTGAGCTATTCGGCATTCCGTCGCCAGATTCGTGATGAAATCATGATGCAGCGCTTGCGCGAACGCGAAGTCGACAGCCAGTTGACGATTCCCGAAAGTGAAGTCGATGCCTATTTGGCCGAAGAAGCCGGCTTTACGAGCGGCGACACGCAGGAGTATCACGTCCAGCACATTCTGTTGCCGATTCCTCCGGGAGCCTCTGACAGAGAAGCCGACGCCGTCGGTGACGAAGCCGAAAGCATCGCCCGTCAGGCTCGCCAAGGCGAAGACTTCGGCAAACTTGCCGCCGCCCACTCCAAGGGCGAAGACGCCCTTCAAGGCGGCGACTTGGGCTGGCGCGACGCTTCCCGTTTGCCCTCCATCTTCTGGCAGGCTATTGAAAACCATCGCACCGAACGCAATTACGTCACCGTGGTGCAATCCTCGGGCGCTTATCACGTTGTGAAACTTGTCGACAATCGCGACGGTGTCAAAGCTAAACTTGCAGGCGTTCCGGTCGAACAGACGCACGCACGCCACATCCTGATGTTTGTCAGCGACATGACGCCCGAAAGCGAAGTGCTTTCGCGTTTGCATGACATCAAGCGCCGTATCGAAGCCGGTGAAACCGACTTCGCCACCATGGCACGTTTGACCTCGGTAGATAACTCCGCCACGCGCGGCGGCGATTTGGGGTGGCTCAATGCCGGTGATACCGTGCCCGAATTCGAATCGGCCATGAATCGCTTGCAGCCCGGCGAAGTGTCCGATCCCATTCGCACGCAGTACGGCTACCACTTGATTCAGGTAGTCGAACGCCGCACTGCTGCAGGCGACGCCACGCGCTCGCGCTTGGCCGCTCGCATGGCCTTGCGTGAAAAGAAGTTGTCGGAAGCCGTCTACAACTGGCAGCGCGAATTGCGCGATCGCGCCTATGTGGAAATCCGCAAAGACAGCTTCTAAAGCGTTGATTTGCAATGATTGACATCGCCGTCCGGAAGTGTTTGAAAGCGCTTTTCGGACGGCGCTTTGTTTTGGTGAAAAAAACATGACTGATTTTCACACCGTCGCACCGATTGCCATCACCACGGGAGAACCCGCCGGCATCGGTCCGGAAATTGCTTTGAAGGCCGCTTTGGCCGTCGGCAATACCCTTCCTATCGAACTCATCGGCTCCGAAATGCTTTTAAAGGCTACGGCACGGCGTTTAGGGTTGCCCGAAAAGTTGCCCTCGCACGTCACGATTTGCGACGTGCCTTTGGGCGCAGACGTTGTGCCCGGCACTCTCAATGTCAAAAACGCCCCTTATGTGTTAAAAACATTGGAAACGGCCGCTTTGGGCGCTTTGGTCGGCAAATATTCTGCTGTGGCAACCGCTCCCGTTCAAAAAAGCATCATTACCGAAGCCGGGCACTTTTTCAGCGGCCACACGGAATTTTTTGCCGAGATTTCGCACTGCAAACGCGTGGTGATGATGTTGACGTCCTCTGCCGAGTCCGATGCCCTTCGTGTGGCTTTGGCAACGACGCACCTGCCTTTGCGTGCCGTGCCCGATGCGATTACGCCCGAGCTATTGGACGAAACGCTCTCGATTCTCGATGCCGACTTAAAACAAAGCTTCGGCCTTATTACGCCCAAAATTGCTGTCACGGGACTCAATCCCCATGCGGGCGAATCCGGCCACATGGGCATGGAAGAAATCGAAGTGATCGCGCCGGCCATCGAGCGTGCACGCTCCCGCGGTATCGACGCCACGGGTCCGTGGCCTGCCGACACGATTTTAGTCAAAAGCCACGCCGACAAGTATGACGTCGTCTTTTGCATGTACCACGACCAGGGTTTGCCGACCTTAAAACGCGAAGGTTTCGGAGGCGGCGTCAACGTTACGTTGGGCTTGCCGTGGATTCGCACCTCGGTCGATCACGGAACGGCCTTGGATATCGCAGGACGCGGTACGGCCGATACCGGCAGCATGCTTGCCGCATTGAAACTTGCGCAAACAATGGCGCAATATCGGGCAAAATATCGTCTTGAGCACTAATTTTTTTTGGGATCTTATGCAACAACAAGGACTTCAAGGGCATAAAGCCCGCAAACGCTTCGGGCAAAACTTCTTGCACGACGTGCACTGGATCGGTCGTATTGCAAAGGCGGTCAACGCCGCACCGGGACAAACTGTCATTGAAATCGGCCCGGGCCAGGCCGCGTTGACGCGCGAATTGATTGCCGCAGCCGGCCATGTCTCGGCCGTAGAAATCGACCGCGATTTGGCGGCATGGTTGCGCACCCAATTTAGCGAAGACGAGTTGACGCTCATTGAAGCCGATGCGTTGACCCTCGATTGGAACGAACTGGCCAAAGACAAGCCCTTGCGCATTGCAGGCAACCTTCCCTACAACATTTCTTCGCCCATTCTTTTCAAGCTTTTGGAAGCGGCCGACAACGTCGTCGATCAGCACTTTATGCTGCAGCGCGAAGTCGTCGACAGAATGGTAGCCGCTCCGGGTAGCAAAACCTACGGCAGACTCTCGGTCATGCTTCAGTGGCGCTATCGCATGGTCAAACTTTTTGACGTGCCGCCCGGAGCCTTTAATCCTCCGCCCAAAGTCGTCAGTTCCGTCGTTCGCATGACGCCCAAACCCAAGGCAGAAGTCCCCGAAGTCGACTTCCTGCTCTTTAGCTCGGTGGTGGCGCAAGCCTTCGGACAACGTCGCAAGACGTTGCGCAATGCCCTCTCGGCCCTGATGGATCAAAAGGCCATCGAAGAAGCTGGCGTCGATCCGGGCGCTCGCGCCGAAGTCTTGGATTTGGACGCTTTCGTGCGCTTGACGCGCAAAGCGCAAGAGCTCGGCGCCAAACCCGTCTTTTCAGGCGTTGCTCCGGATTAAGTTTGTCTCAAAGCCTTGCAACTCGAAAGTTCGATTGCAAGGCTTTTTGTTGCACCTTTTTGCAAAACTCTTGCGGTATTACCGTTACGCTTGCGGCAATTTTCGTGCACAATTTCCGACACAACACATTTCTACAATAGGGAGTTCATATCCATGTCTCGAGTCAATCCTCCGTATCGCTGCGATGTTGTCGGCAGCTTTTTGCGTACCAAAGTCGTCAGCCAAGCCCGCGTGAAGTTCGCGCACGGCGAAATCACCCGTGACGAGCTCACGTCCGTGGAAGATGCCGAAATCGCCAAGCTGGTTCAAAAAGAATTGGAAAACGGTTTGACGGCCGTGACCGACGGCGAGTTCCGTCGTGCCATGTGGCACCTCGACTTCCTGCAGGTCTTGGGCGGCATCAACCTGGTCAAGGCCGAAGCTTGGTCGGTGCACTTTCAAGGCCACCAGCCCAAGGCAGAAACCATTGTCATCGCCGACAAGGTGCACTTCCCCGAAAACCACCCCTTCTTGGAAAGCTTCGATCGTTTAAAGGCCATCGCGGGTGATACGCCCATTAAGTACACGATTCCTTCCCCTTCGATGCTGCATCTGATCTGCTGCGTACGCGCCGAAAACTATCAGCCGATCGAGCTTTATCGCAACAACGAAGATGCGCTTTACGCCGACATCGCTCAGACCTGGAAAGACGCCATGCTCGCCTTGTATGCACGCGGCTGCCGCTACCTGCAGTTTGACGATACGAGCTGGGGCGAATTCTGCTCGGCAGAAAAGCGTGCCGCCTATGCCGCTCGTGGTATTGATGTCGATGTCGTCGCTAAGAACTATGTGGCCTGCCTCAATGAAATTTTGAAGGCCAAGCCCGCAGACATGACGATCACGATGCATATCTGCCGCGGTAACTTCCGTTCGACGTGGTTCAGTTCCGGCGGCTATGAACCGGTGGCTGAAACCCTTTTCGGCGGCTGCAACATCGACGGCTTCTTCTTGGAATACGACACGGATCGCGCCGGCGGCTTCGAACCCTTGCGCTTTATCAAAGATCAGACGGTCGTCTTGGGCTTGATCACGTCCAAGTTCCCCGAACTCGAAGACAAAGAAGCGATCAAGGCTCGCATTCAGGAAGCGGCCAAGTACGTTCCCTTGGATCAGCTTTGCCTGTCGCCGCAGTGCGGGTTCTCCTCGACCGAAGAAGGCAACATCATGACCGAAGAACAGCAATGGGCCAAGGTTCGTTTGGCTAAGGAAATTGCCAAGGAAGTTTGGGCCGACGCCTAACGTCCGAGTTCTTGTTCGATCCTGCAAACAAACGAAGTCCTTTGTCAGGGCTTCGTTTGATTTTTAGGATATTGGAAAGTTACAAAAAACTACACGACAATCGTTTTAGCAACTTCAGGCACAAACTGCATCTCAAACCCATCCGCCACAAAACGATCAAACGTATGTTCGGCCCCGTAAATCGCTATTCTGTTCAGATTGACGTCTACAAAACTGAAGTAGTAATGCACGAGGTTATCGGCGATGGTATAGCGCGTGCAACGGTTGTTGTCAGAGTAGCTTTCGGCAGAAACCGTCTTGATCAACTCCATCTCGCACAGCTTATTGAGCGTGTAATTCATTTTCGCCCCGCTTTTGATGCCGGTCTCGTCAAGTAACTCGGAAAATTTGAGCGGGCGCTTGGACAAGGCGTTCAAAATCAAGTTGACACTTTCAAGTTTGGCGAATTCGCTTGTTAGAAACAACTGCAAAGCAATAGCACAAAACGAGTTGCTCGAAGAAATAAGCTTGAGTATGTTTTCTCGAACCGTCAAGCGCGAATCAATCAGTCGAAGGAAAAACGGCACCCCGCCAAAGACGCTATAGAGCCGCATTTTGTCTTCGTTCGAAAAGTTCGGATAGAAAGCACTGGCTTGCTCATAATCCATTGCCTTGAGATGCAGCGTAAGGTCGATCCGTTGGCCTATCGGATTTCCGCCATCCCTCAACGAGCGCATCTCCTCGATTGCACTTCCGCACAAGACGAGTTTGAGCTGCGATGTACCCCGATAGCGATCAATCAGCTCCTGCAAAACATCGTCACAATTTTCGATATGTTTTCGCAGATTCGGGTAATCGTCCAAAACGACAACCGTCGACTCATGGCAAGCTTTCTCGAAGAGATATTCCAAGGCCGAGGCAAACGAGGAAAAAGTCAACCTTGGCAAACGCAATTACTCATGGATAGCCGCGCAAAGCTGCTCCGTATTGTCCGTCTCATTCGTTTGACGACACGAGAAAAACATGTATCGACATTTGGCTAGAGACAACGCTTCACAAATCAGCCGTGTCTTTCCTACACCGCGTCTGCCATAGACAAGCGCCAATGACTGCGGCGCTCGGTCAAAAAAGAGCGCCAACTTTTCGAGTTCGGCATTTCGACCGAAAAAAGTCATCTTCGCCACCTTTTTTAGTTAAATTAATTTAAGTTAAATTGATTTAACTAAAATTTTGATAGGTTTTGGAAACGTTGTCTCGATTAAAACCTTCCGCCGTAGACAAAATAGGCTTGCTGTGCGTCGTCCGAACCAGTCTCGTCAGCCAATGCCGGGCACATTGCTAAACGCTCGAAGCCCTTTTTCTCATAAAAACGCCACCCGCACCAAGTATCCGTCTGTAGCAATACGGATCGGCCGGCGTTATGCGCCAAATGACGTCGCTTATATTCATTGAAAAGCAGGGTACCCACGCCCAAGCCGCGGGCTGTCTTTGCCACCATGAAGAGATCCATATGAGAAGCCGTTTGCGCCATCGCACCCAATGCTTTGTATTGCTCGGCATACCACTGCTGCACCCACATCCAGTCGTCTTCGAACTTTTGACGCTCTTGAGGTGTGGCAAAAATTTCCCAATCTTTCAGGGCGTTTGCGTAGGCCTTTTCGAAAAAGCCGTGTTGAGGATGCAACGCTCGGACAGGAATACGTCCGAAAAGGTAGCCTAACAAGACACTGTCTTTTTCGGCGACGATAACCTCGGTGGCGAGATGTGCGTTTTTGAGGAGATAACTTTCTTGGCAAGCCCTCAGGCCTCTGTCATCGGCAAAGTCGCCGAAGTCCCATGTTTGCGCCAAAACTTGCACCATTTCGGGGATGTCCTCCGGACGAAATTCTCGAAGTACTACATGTTCGATCGTGCTTTTGGCAGACATCATAGGCTCCTGAAATCCTACAAATCGTTGATTTTAAACGATTTGTATTTTCTTCAGATATAAAAAAACCGCTTCATCAGCGGTTAATTTAATGGTGGCCAGGGACGGAATCGAACCGCCGACACGCGGATTTTCAATCCGCTGCTCTACCAACTGAGCTACCTGGCCAACGAAGAGTTGAAACTATAACGACATTTTTCGAATTTTGCAAGTCCTTTTGAAAATATTTTTTTGTCTCTTAAGTTTTTCAAAATGTTTCACCTCCTATAATCTCACTTACCCTAAACAATCAACAACTTCCGTCCCGATCGTCGAATGTCGGAACCGTGACGAACCTCGACAATCGTACGAAAAGGCCGGTTGAAGAAAGACCCCAAATGCAACTTCTTTGCCTTGGCTTAAACCACACTACTGCGCCCTTGTCCGTTCGTGAGCGCGTCGCTTTCGGTCCCGAAGAGATCGGAAGCGCTATCGACACATTCAAAGCGCGTCTTGCATCCGCCGAACGCGGAGGTTTGACCGAGGCGATGATTTTGTCGACGTGCAACCGTACCGAAATATATTGTGCGGTGAGCTACCCCGAAGTGGCCGCCGAAGAGCTCTGTAAGCTCATTGCCGATATGAAGTCGGTCAATGTGACGCAATTTGCGCCGCACACCTATCGCTACGCCCAGTGCGAGGCCGCCCGCCACATCTATCGCGTGGTTTCGGGTATCGACTCCATGGTGTTGGGTGAAACGCAGATTGTGGGGCAGTTTAAAAAAGCCGTTTCGATGGCTCGTGACGCCAAGGGTTTGGGCTTGATGCTCAATCACCTTTTCCAAGACGCCTTTACGGTCGCCAAAGAAGTGCGCTCCACCACGGCCATCGGTTCGAGTTCAGTGAGTTTGGCTGCCGCAGCCGTGCGTCTTTCCATGCGTTTGTTCGGCGATTTGTCGACTTCCAACGTGCTTTTTGTCGGCGCCGGCGAAATGATCGAACTTTGTGCCGCACACTTCTGCGCACAAAATCCCCAATCGGTGACGGTAGCCAACCGTTCGATCGATCGCGGTCAGGCTTTGGCCGCACGCTACAACGGTAAGGCCATGCGCTTGCAAGATTTGCCCGAAGCCATCAGCCAGTACGATATCGTGGTGAGCTGTACGGCTTCCGCCTTGCCCATTATCGGCTTAGGGATGATCGAGCGCGCCATCAAAGAACGCAAGCACCGTCCGATGTGTATCGTCGACTTGGCCGTGCCGCGCGACGTCGAACCCGAAATTTCCCGCTTGGACGACGTTTACGTCTACTCCATGGACGAATTGGGTGCGGTGGTGCAATCGGGGCGCGAAAGCCGTCAGGCTGCCGTGATCGAAGCCGAAGGCATCATCACGCTTCGCGTACAGTCCTTTGAACGCTGGCTTGCGATGCGCGCCGCCGTTCCGGTCATCTCCCGCATTCGCGAACGCGCCGAATACATTCGTGCCGATTTGGTCAAAACCGCCACGCGCCAGATTCAAAAGGGCGAAGACGTCTCGGCCGTTTTGGATCAGCTCACCAAGACGTTGACCCATAAACTCATTCACGATCCCACGGTACTGTTGCGCGACGCCGAGGGTCTGACGCAGGAAGAACGCGAACACATGACGACCGTTCTGGGGCACTTCTATCAAACACGCGGCTATTAGTCCCGCAAACCGACTCCGATATGCGTGCGAAGCCCTCTTTGCGGCCTCGCACGCTTTTTGCATTTACAATGCGCGTAAACGAACATTCAGCACCTCTCGATATGAGGTGCTCTTTTGAGTAAAACCGATGAAAGACAGTATCCGAGCCAAACTGATGGGGCTATGCCGCCGTCTTGAAGAAATCGATGCGATGTTGGCAGCACCCGATGCCGCCGACGACATGAATCGCTTCCGCGAACTTTCCCGCGAACGTGCCGAAATCGAGCCGGTCACGATCAAAATGCGCGAATACGCCAAAACGGAAAGCGATCTCGAAGAAGCCCAAGAACTTTTGCAAGATCCGGAAATGGCCGATTTTGCACAGGAAGAAATCAAGGTCGGCAAAGACAAGTTGGTCGAACTCGAACACGACCTTGAAATTCTTTTGTTGCCACGCGACCCCAACGACAGTCGCAACATCTTCTTGGAAATCCGTGCCGGCACGGGCGGTGACGAATCGGCGCTTTTTGCGGGCGATTTGCTTCGCATGTACATGCGCTATGCCGAACGCAGCGGCTGGAAGGTGGAAATCGTGAGCAAAAACGAGTCCGATCTCGGCGGCTATCGCGAAGTCATTTGCCGTATCGTGGGCGAAGGCGCCTACTCGCGATTGAAGTTTGAGTCGGGCGGCCATCGCGTGCAGCGCGTGCCGGAAACGGAAGCCGCCGGTCGCATTCACACTTCGGCCTGTACCGTGGCCGTGATGCCCGAACTCGACGAAGTTCAGGAAATTCAGATCAATCCGGCCGATCTTCGTATCGACGTCTATCGCGCTTCGGGCGCAGGCGGCCAGCACGTGCAAAAGACCGACTCTGCCGTACGTATCACCCACTTGCCCACGGGGCTTGTGGTGGAATGTCAGGACGAACGCTCTCAGCGTCAAAATAAGGAACGCGCCATGGCAGTGCTCGCTTCCCGTCTTTATGCCGCCGAAGTCGAAAAGCAGCGTGCACAGGAAGCCAGCACCCGCAAAAGTTTGGTGGGTAGCGGCGACAGAAGCGAGCGCATCCGCACCTATAACTATCCACAGGGGCGCGTGACGGACCATCGCATCAATTTGACGCTTTACCGTTTGGACAGCATCATGGACGGCGATATTCAGGAAATCCTCACGGCTCTGACCAACGAACATCAAGCCGAACTTTTGGCCGCTATGGGCGAGTAAACCCGTCATGGCCACGATCCGAGAACTTTTGCTTGCCGCCTACGCGCGTGTCGACAAAGTCGATGCGCGCGTGGTGCTGTCGCACTTCACAGGCAAAACCAAAGAGTTTTTCATCATGCACCCCGAAGCCGAGGTTGCCGATGATGTTTCTCAGGCGTTCTTGCAAAGCTTGGATCGACTCGAATCGGGGTGCCCCGTGGCCTACATCACGGGAACGCGCTCCTTTTGGGGGCGAGACTTTCACGTAACGCCTGCCGTTTTGATCCCGAGACCGGATACGGAAACGTTGATCGAAACGGCATTGGCACAATGTCCGGCACCCAAAACCGTTCTCGACATGGGCACCGGCAGCGGCTGCATTGCGATCAGCCTTGCTTTGGAATTTGCGCAAGCCCAAGTCCTGGCAAGCGACGTGAGCGAATCTGCGCTTGAAGTCGCGCGCAGCAACGCCGAAACGCTCGGCGCAACCAATGTCACGTTTGTTTCAAGCGACTGGTTTGCCGCCTTTGACGATCACAGGTTTGATTTGATCGTCTCCAACCCGCCTTATATCGAACCCGACGACTCGCATTTGGACAATCTCACGTTTGAGCCGATCGGGGCGCTTACCGATACCGTCGACGGACTTTCGGACTTGCGCACCATCATTGAACAGGCGCCCGAGCATCTGACGGCCGGCGGCATTTTGATGGTCGAACACGGCTACAACCAAGGGGCGGCCGTGCGCGAGCTCTTTGAAAAAGCGGGGTTCAAAAAACCTGAAACGGTCAAAGACTTGGGCGAGAACGATCGCATCACTTGGGCGCAGTTGTCTCGGTATTGAAGCTCCTTCGAATTAATTCGAAAGTTTGCGGCGGGATTTTCTCTATCAACTTCGTTTCTTAGCAAACTCAAAAAGCCAAGCAAAAACGAGTCCCAAACAGCACAAGGCGCTTGCCGTCAAAAAGATTCCGGAAAGCGAAATGTCGGCATTTTGCATGGCATGCAAAAGCCCCGGACCGGCAAAGCCCGCAATAGCAAACCCGGAAAACATGATGCCGTAATTGACCGAGTTATGACGACTGCCGAATTCTTCGGATGTAAAGCCCGGATAAATCGCCATAAAGGCGCCGAAAGCCAACCCCACACCGACAACGGCAACCCAAAAGAGTACTGTCAACTCGGGCGTGGCAAAAGACAGGCCGATAAAACTCCAAACGGTCACAAGCATGGCGCCCGACAATGTGGCAACCCGCCCGAATCTGTCCGAAGCCGCTCCCGCCACAAAGCGCCCGCCTACGTTGCTCAAAGCCAAAACCGATACCGCAATCGAAGCGGAAACTGAGGACAGGCCCGCCAAATCTTTGGCAAGCGCAAAGCAAAACGGAATAAACATCATGGCGGGTATGACACCGCACACGAGCATGGCGATCATCTGATAAAAGCGTTTGGTCGAAAGCATTGCACGCCAATCAAGGCTCTTGTCCGGTGACGATTGAGTGCTCCGACCGAAGTTGCGAAGAAAATCGTCCGGACACTTTTGCATCAACATTGCACCCGAAACGATCACAAGCGCAAACACCGCACCCACGAAGATCATTGCCCAATGCACGCCGTAACTGTCGATAAGGGCATGGGCAACCGGCGACAAAATGACGGAACTCAAACCGTAAATGCCCGTCACAAGGCCGCCCACCAAACCGCGTCGATCCGGAAAGAACTTCATCACCGTGCCGATAACAGCGCCGTAAACAAAACCCAAACCGATGCCAAACGACAGTCCAAACCCCAAGATCAACTGCATGGGCGTCTGCGCCAAGCCGCCGGCAATGTAACCGAGTCCGATCAAAAGACCGCCCGAAGCAATCAGCCAACGCGGTCCGATTCGATCGTTGACGAAACCGCCGAGAATCATCGGAATGGGACTAAGACCGTTGGCCAAGCTAAACGTCGCCGCGAGCATGCCCGTTGTGACGACTTCGCCTGTAATTTCGGTCAATCGTGCCGCCAACGGCGTTGCAAAAACGGACCAAGCGTACATCGACCCCGAGCAAAGGCAAATGCAGCAGGCAACAAAGAGGATTTGCCAACGTCGTACTTTCAGATCCATTCAGCGAGTCTCCCGAGGTGTATTCGAATGGTTTTGTTGTCGTTATATCTTTGCGCATTGTAGGGCAAGTTAAGCCTTTCTCAGAAAAAGATTGATACCTTTGGCCGAGCAAATTTTGTCCCGCTTCGCGTTACACTCTTGGGCACCAATATCGGTGGCAATTTTTCTGCACCGAACAACTTTTTTCAGGGAGATTTATATGGACGCACTCACTGTTGCCCGCACTCGCTATACCACCAAACACTATGACGCCAATCGCCGCGTTTCCGACGAAGACTTCGACAAGATTCTCGAAATTTTGCGTCTGGCCCCCTCTTCCGTGAATGCACAACCCTGGCAGTTTTTGATTGCCGACACCGAAGAAGCCAAGCAAAAGATCATGCCGGCCATTTTGGACTTCAATCGCGATCGCGCCAAGAATGCCAGCCACGTGGTTGTCTTTGCCGTCTACGATCAGCTCACCGACGAATACTTGCAAAGCGTGCTCGATCAGGAAGAAAAAGACGGTCGTTTCGGCAACAATCCCGATATCAAAGCGCAGCAAGATGCCGGCCGCCGTCACTTTGTGGGCTTACATCAGGTTTCCCCCTCCGAACTCATCTCTTGGGAAGCTCGCCAAGCTTAGATCGCACAAGGTTTTGTCCTGATGGCTGCCGCCTCCATGGGCATTGACACAACGCCCATTGAAGGTGCCGACTTCAACAAGCTCGACGAAATCTTGGGCTTGCGCCAAAAGGGACTTCGCAGCGTCTTTATGTTAAGTTTCGGTTATCGCGACCCCAACGACGGCAATGCCCAGCGTCCGAAGTCGCGCTTGCCCAAGGAAAAAATCTTCCAAAAGATCTAACCAAAGAGTTGCTCGATGGAACTGTCTCAAATTCTCAAGTCCGTCAACGAACTGTTGACGCCCGAAGCTTTTCACGACTATGCGCCCAACGGATTGCAAGTTCAAGGCAAAAGCGAAGTCAAGAAAATCGTCACAGGCGTTTCGGCTTGTCTTGATTTGATCGAAGCTGCCAAAACCAAAGGGGCTGATGCGATCTTCGTGCACCACGGCTGGTTTTGGAAGCGTGAAGATCCTCGCATCACGGGCGTGCGTTACGGGCGCATTGCTTCGCTTTTGAAGGCCGATCTGTCTTTGGTCGCCTATCACCTTCCGTTGGATGCGCACCCGACGCTGGGCAACAACGCTCTTTTGGGACAGGCTTTGGGATTTGTGCCGCAGGGCAACTTTTCGGACGCCGACCTCGGTTGGTACGGTATGACCGAAAGCGAAACAACGGTCAACACACTTTCGAAAAAACTTGAGTCGCTATTGCACCGTACGCCGTTGGTCGTCGGCAACTTGAATCGTACGATTCGCAGAGTCGCTTGGTGCACGGGTGCGGCACAAGACATGATCGAAGAGGCGATCGACTTGGAAGTCGACTGCTTTATTTCGGGCGAAATCAGCGAACGCACCACGCACATTGCACGTGAAGCGGGCATCGTCTACTTTGCTTGCGGACACCATGCCACCGAGCGTTTCGGCATTCGAGCGTTGGGCAATTGGATCGCCGAAAAACACAGTATCGAAGTCGAATTCGTCGATATCGACAATCCGGTCTGATCCCCGAATTCGATTCGCAAAATTTTGCCGGCAACCGCTTTCGGTTACCGGCAAATTTTTATCCTCAATTTTGCAAAAATTGTCGCCATTCTTTGGGGCGCGGCATATCCGACAGCGGCTCCTCGTTGGAGCACAGCCACTGCCAAAGCGGATCCAAAACACTGCTTTTTAACCAAGTTGTGTGTGCATCGTTGCGAATGTCGTCCGAAGCTTTCAGTTCGGCAAAACCGCGCTTGATGTGAATGAGGCTTGCACTCACCACGCGCGCAATCTGCGTTTGCGGCAAGATGGCATCGAATTTGACCCACTCCTCGTTGTCTGCCGTTTCCAATTGCCCGTAAGCAAAGGCCCAACTCAGAAAATACAGCCCGATACGCTGTTGCACGGGCAAAACGGAATTGGCGGCCAAACCGATACGATCGGACTGAATGCAACACTCCAGCTGCACTTGCATTTGGCGGGCAAAGTTCAAATCCTCGCGCATCGCTTCTTTGATGCGCGCATTGGGCAGAATCAACACTTTCAGAGGGGTGACGGCAAAGTAGCGCCCGTTGCCGGGCCGACCGCTGAAAAACGTGTGATTTCCCCCGCAAATGCGATCGGCCACTGCCAAGGCCATCCCTTGTTTGGCTTGGTTGTACATGCTGCCGAAAGCACGACCGGCTACGCCGTTGACGACCAATGTCATCAAGGTCAAAGGCATCGAAGGCGTGTAGATATATTCGCCGGGAGCAAACTCGCGCGGCACGCCTTCGGTCTCAAAAAGCGCCTTCAATGCCGGCGGTACCTCGGGCGTAATCCAAGGCAAAAGGGGCTCCGTTGCCCCGAAAGGCAACTGCCACGAACGAGACCGAGGATGAGCTACGGTCTCTAACCATTGCGTCGAATAAGTCGTCATCAATCAAAGGTATTAGTTTTTTCCCTAACTGTGATCCTATCAGGTATCTTTTGATACTGACAAGCATCGAGTCTCATCGGCAAAGTTATGCCCATACGCACCGAACACAAGGTGCAGCAACTTTATCCACCTGAGGAGAACTAAAAGATGCAATCCGTCAAAGTTATGGCTCTTGCCGTTGCAGCCGCCTTTACGCTTCCCGCATGGGCTGATCAGAACTACAACGTCGACTTGGTCATCGTCGGCGCAGGTGCCGGCGGCACCGTGGCAGGCGTTTCTGCCGTCGAAGGCGGTCTGAAGACCGTGATTTTGGAAAAGAACCCCTTTGCAGGCGGCGCCGGCAACTACATGGAAGGCTCCTTTGCCGCTGAAAGCTTCCTGCAGAAAAAGGCCGGTGTCAAACTCACCAAGACCGAAGCCTTCAACCGCATGGCTGCATACCACCACTGGCGCATCAACGCCCCGTTGCTGAAGAAGTTCGTGGACACCTCTGCCGAAACCATTCAGTGGGTTGAAGACCACGGCGTGCACTGGAAGGAAGTCAAAACCGCATGGCGCAACAACGAAGTCCTCACTTGGCACATCTACCCGGGCGCAGGGTCTCTGCCCAAGCGCATGGTCGAACTCTTCCAGGAAAAGGGCGGCAAGCTTTTGCTCTCCACTCCGGCTGAAAAGCTCATCATCGAAAAGGGCAAGGTTGTCGGCGTTGAAGGTAAGAACGACGACGGCGAAAAAGTCACCGTACGTGCCAAGAACGTGATTTTGGCCACCGGCGGCTATAACTTCAACGTTCCGATGGTCAAGGAAACGACCGGCATCGATATGATTCCGGTGGGCGCTCCGGGTCGTACCGGCGACGGCATCAAGATGGCATTCTCTGCCGGTGCCGTGGGCGACAACATGGGCCCGATGATGATTAACGGCGCATTTATGCCTGCCGAAGGCGAAGCCATCTGTAACGGTCCCAACAAGGAATTGCGCGCCATGTTCCGCCAGGGTTTGCTGTATGTTGACGGCACGGGCAACCGATTCTTCAACGAAGAATTGACGATCGACTGGCCCACCGCCTCCAACGCCATTGCTCGTACCGGCGAATGGACCTACATCGTCTTTGACGAAGCCACCAAGCGCGAATTCTCCACCAAGGGCAAGGGCTATCCGAACCCGTGCGGCAACTTCATTCAGCGTCATCAGGCTGCCACGCAGCTTGACGAACTCTTGAAGGCCAACGAAGCCAAGGGCAACGTCTTCATCGGCAAGACCATCGAAGAAGTCGCCAAGAAGGCCGGTATGGATCCCGCCACCTTGAAGGCCACGGCCGAAAGAATGACCAAGTATGCCAAGCAGGGTAAGGACGAACAGTTCGGTAAGGATCCGTACTACCTGCGCGCTGTGAGCGAAGGCCCCTTCTACGTTGTTCGCGGCAAGCTCAACACGTTGACGAGCTTAAACGGCGTGAAGGTCACCGAAGACTTGCAGGTTGTTGACAAGAACGATCACGTCATCCCGGGCTTGTATGCCATCGGTCATGATGCGGGCGGCGTCTACGGCGACTCTTACGACCTCGTGATCGGTGAAGGTACGGCTTCGTCCTTTGCCATCAACTCCGGTCGTATGGCTGTCAAGCACATCCTGAGCACCAAGAAGTAATCCGATTTAGATCGCTTCTGACAAAAAGCCTCGGTTCCGATTTCGGATTCCGAGGCTTTCGTTTTTGTTGAAAATTTTTTGCGTTACTGCTTTTGCGCTTGTGCTTTTAACAAATCGCGAATTTCACGCAAAAGCACCAAGTCTTCGGGTTCGGGTGCGGGCGCTGCGGGAGCAGCCGCCACCGCATCTTCTTTTGCCTTTTCTTCGGCACGCAGTCTGGCTTCCAAGCGAACGCGCGCCAAAGTCACAACCTTGATCATCCAGAAGATCACAAAGGCCAACAAAAGGAAATGCACGACCGCCGTTAAAAACGCACCGTAACCGAAGACGGTGGCACCGGCCTTGGTGAGCGCTTCATAGGTGTAGGGACCGGCATAGTCGGCAGGGGCCTTTAAAACCAAAAAGAGGTCGGTAAAGTCGGGTTTACCCACCAACCAACCTACGATGGGGTTGATAACGTCTTTAACCATGCTGTTGACGATGGCCGTAAACGCGGCACCGATAATCACGGCAACGGCCAGATCGAGTACGTTTCCTTTGGAAATAAAGGCTTGAAATTCGCTGAGCCACTTTTTCATTTTTTTCTCCTTAAACGTCAGTTTTCTCTTTAAAATCAATGTGTTACACGGATTTTTGAGCGAAATTTTCGAATTTTGGGTAAAATTATCGCTCGTTTTTTTGCCGACTTTCAAACTGTCGGCCGTTTTTGCGTCAAAAACACTACAAACCTTGTCTTTAAAAGGGGTATTGCCGCTATGATGGTTCTGTATTCGGGTCCCACCTGTCCCTTCTCTCACCGATGCCGTTTCGTTTTGCACGAAAAGGGCGGCGACTTTGAAATCGTCGACGTCGATCCGAACAATAAGCCCGCAGAGCTTGATGCTTTGAATCCCTACGGCGAAGTGCCGATTTTGATCGAACGCGATCTGACCTTGTATCAGTCTACGATCATCAACGAATACATCGACGAGCGCTTCCCGCACCCGCAGCTGATGCCTGCCGATCCGATCATGCGCGCCCGTGCCCGCTTGTTCATCTACACGTTTGAACGCGAACTCTTCGGCTTTGTTCGCTTCTTGGAAAAGCGCGATGCCGACGAACGCCGCAAGGCTATCGCCCGCAACCAGATCCGTGAACAGTTGGTGCAGCTCTCCCCCATCCTTGCCAAGAACAAGTATTTGATGGGTGACGATTTCACGATGCTCGACATCACCTTGGCTCCGCTTTTGTGGCGTTTGGGCTTGTACGGTATCGAATTGCCCAATTCGGCCGCTCCCCTTTTGAAGTACGCCGAAACGATCTTTGCCCGCAATTCCTTCATCGACTCGATGACGCCGGCTGAAAAAGTCATGCGTCGTTAATTTGGTCAATATCATGGATAACAACAGCACGATCGTTTTGCCGGTCTCCCGTCCGGAATTTAAGCCCTACCTATTGCAGGCGCTTTTGGATTGGGCGGAAGCTCAGGGCTATACGCCCTACATGCTTGTAAAAACCGATGACTTTTGCGAAGTACCGCGAGAATTCGTCAATCCCGACGGCACCATCGTTTTTTGCGTTTCGAGCGAAGCCACCAACAAGTTTCAAATCGAAACCGATGCGGTGAGTTTCCAAGCCCGCTTCGGCGAATCGGTGCGCAACATCTACGTGCCGATGGGGCGCATCTTGGCCGTCTACCCGAAGGAAAACACGGATCTTGTGAGCTATTTTCCGCTTTTGGAAACGCCGAACGACACCAAACCCGCTAAGAAAGACGAAGAAGACGATATTCCGGTCTTTACGAAGGTCTAGTTCTTCTATAAAATGGCAAGTCCTGCCCTAATAGCTCAGTTGGTAGAGCAATCGCCTTGTAAGCGATAGGTCGTCTGTTCGAGTCAGTCTTGGGGCACCATATTCCAAGCCGCCGATTTGTTGATCAAGTCGGCGGTTTTTTCATGCCCGGCCGCATCCTTGGGCATACAATCGCAGACAAGGAGAAAGTTATGGATGCCAATACCTTTCGCGATTTTTGTTTATCGTTGCCCGGCGCCTACGATGCCACCCCCTTTACGAGCGGCAAATCCGATACCTATGAGGACATTGTCGTTTTCTACGTCGCCAGCAAATGGTTCGGCTTTGTCGATATGCAAAAGTTCGAGTTTTGCAATCTGAAGTCGCCTCCCGCCGATACCGAACATCTGACGCAAACTTATGCCGGCATCAAACCGGGCTGGCATATGAACAAACGCCACTGGATCAGCGTGTATTTTTATTCCGATATTTCCGATGAAATGATCTTTGAACTCGTGCGTAAAGCCTACGATACGGTTGTTGCCAAACTCCCCAAACGCGAGCGCGACAAGCTCGGTCAGTTATCGAAAAACAATTTTGAGACTATTGAGCAATAACAAGTGTGCATACATGCCGTCAGCATACTTTTTGCAAGCGCAAAATCCTCCTATCTTTTGATTGCAATATTGAGGAGAACTTTCCATGCAAACCGTCAAACTTGCCAACGGCGTCGAAATGCCGATTTTGGGATACGGCGTTTTTCAAGTCACGCCCGAAGAATGCGTGCGTTGCGTTAAAGACGCCATCGACGTCGGCTACCGTTCGATCGATACGGCTCAAGCTTACTTTAACGAAGAACAAGTCGGCCAAGCCGTCAAAGAAAGCGGCGTGGCGCGCGATGAACTTTTTCTGACAACCAAAATCTGGATCAGCAATGCCGGCGAAAAGAAAGCCGCCCAAAGCATCGATGAAAGTCTGAGAAAGCTACAAACGGATTACATCGATCTTCTTCTCATTCATCAACCTTTCGGCGACTATTACGGCACGTGGCGAGCCATGGAAGCTGCCTACCGCGCCGGTAAAGTGCGTGCGATCGGCGTGAGCAACTTCTACCCGGATCGCCTGATCGATTTGGCATTTTTTAACGAAATCAAGCCCATGGTCAACCAGGTTGAAACACACGTCTTCAATCAACAGATCGAAGCCCAAAAGACAATGAATAAGCTCGATTGCGCCCTCATGTCTTGGGCACCGCTCGCCGAAGGTCGAAACGGGCTTTTCACCAACGAAACCTTGGTTGAAATCGCGCAAAAGTACGGCAAAACCCCGGCACAAGTTGCTCTGCGTTGGCTCACGATGCGAAACATCATCGTGATCCCCAAGAGCACGAGGCGCGAGCGCATGATCGAAAACATGTCGATTTTTGACTTCAGCCTGACGCAAGAAGAAATGGCCGCCATTGCATCGCTTGACCTTGCCAAGAGCCAATGGTTCAATCACCAAACGGCCGAAACTGCCGAGCAGTTCACGCAGTGGGCGAATTTAGTTTGATTTATCAAATCTTTTAATATCTTTATCCGGGCTCGGCCTATGCATTGCATTGTCCGAGCCCTATCGTTCGGGCGCGTATACTTTGCTTTCGACACCAAAAAATCGAAACGGAGAATTCGATGTCAGCGCCCACACCCCAAACGCTTTACGCCAAACTCGTCGATTCGCACACCGTCAATCGCATCGACGCCAATACCGTTTTACTTTATTGCGACGTTCACTTTGCCAACGAATACACGTCGCCGCAGGCTTTTTCCGGACTCAGAGATCGAGGGCTGCCAGCTCTCGTGCCTGACGCGCATCTGTGCGTCGTGGATCACATTCTGCCCACGCACGACGAAAGTCCGCGCCGTATCTATGACGAAGCCAGCCTCAAGCAAGCACTCAATCTCGAAAAGAATTGCAAGGATCTCGGTATTGACGCTTTCTACGGCGCTAACAGCCCCTACCAAGGAGTCGAACACGTCGTCATGGAAGAACAAGGCTTAGTACGCCCGGGGATGGTCGTCATTTGCGGCGACAGTCACACGGTCACGCACGGCGCTTTGGGTGCGCTGAGTTTCGGCATCGGAACTTCGGAAATCGAACACATTCTGGCCAGCCAAACGTTGGTATATCGTACGGCCAAAAACATGCGCATTCGCATTGACGGAAAGCTCCCCGAAGGCACTTTTGCCAAAGACTTGGCTTTGGACGTTTTGCGTCGCATTTCGGCGCGCGGTGCATTGGGTGCCGTTGTGGAATATACGGGCGAAGTCGTCAAAGCGCTTCCTATCGAAGAGCGCATGGTGCTTTGCAATTTGACGGTGGAAGCCGGTGCCCGAGGCGCCCTCATTGCGCCGGATGAAAAAGCGTTGGATTGGGTGCGCACGCATGCCGCTCCCGAAACGTTGTCGGAGACAGAATTTGCCGCCATGGCGCAATATGCGCAGACGCTTTTTTCGGATGTCGATGCCAAATTCGATTCCGAATACGCATTTGATGTAAGCGACCTTGAGCCCATGGTCACATGGGGTACGAGCCCCGATCAGGCAACGACGATTTCGGGCAACGTCCCCTCACCCGAAAGCTTTGCCGAAGAGGTCGATCGCACGGCTGCCGCGCGCGCTCAACACTATCAGGACCTCACACCGGGCACGACTCTGGAAGGCTTAAAAATCGATCACGTCTTTATCGGCTCCTGCACCAATGCAAGACTTTGCGACCTTCAGGTCGCTGCCGAAGTCGTCAGGGGGCGCAAGGTGGCGTCGGGCGTTCGAGCACAGATTTCTCCGGGCTCCATGACCGTGCGCCGTCAGGCCGAAGCATTGGGTTTGGACAAGATCTTTAAAGACGCAGGCTTTGAGTGGCGCAAGAGCAGCTGTTCGCTGTGTTTGGCCATGAACGACGATATCCTGACAGCGGGCACGCGTTGCGCTTCCACCACCAATCGCAATTTCGAAGGCCGTCAGGGACGAGACAGTCACACGCACCTGGTGTCGCCTGCGATGGCGGCGGCTGCCGCCGTCACCGGCAAACTCACCGACTGGCGCAAATTCAAGTAAGGAGAAAACCAAATGGAAAAATTCACTTGCGTCACCGGTGCCGTATTGCCGCTTTCCATCGACAACTTGGATACCGATCAAATCATTCCCAAGCAGTTTTTGCGTGGTCTCGACAAGTCGGGTTTGGCAGGCGGGTGCCTCTTTAACTTGCGCTTTAACGCCGACGGCACGCCCAACCCCGACTGCGTTTTTAACCGCCCGGGCTTTGCCGATGCGCCCATCATTTTGGCAGGTCCCAACTTCGGTTGCGGCTCAAGTCGCGAGCATGCCGTTTGGAGCTTGCAACAATTGGGGATTCGCGTCGTGATTGCGCCTTCTTACGGCGAAATCTTTTATTCGAACTGCTTTAACAACGGACTGTTGGCTGCGCGCGTCACACCTGAAGTTTCTCAAGAACTCTTTTCTCTGGTATCCGACACGACGCCCGTGCAAATGACGGTCGACCTTGAAAACCGCACCATTGCCGTTGCCGGAGTCGATCGCGTCTTTTCTTTTGAAATCGCCGCACGCCACCGCACCATGCTGCTCGAAGGACTGGATATGGTCGAAAACACCATGAAAGACATCGCCACCGTCAACGCCTTCCGTCAAGCGCATGAAGCGAAATTCCCTTGGATGACGCGCTTGGCGGGACGTACGGCACGCGTTCTCAAAACCGAAGCATAATCTTGCAATCGACAAGGGATCGACGAAACTCGGTCCCTTTTCTTTTTTAGCGCCAGTCGAAAAACTCACGCATCAATTTACCGTTTCGACCGGTCGCATTCCAAGCGGAACCGACACTGTCGGCCATCTTTTGTCCTGCACACACCGCCACCACATCCGGCATAGCTGTGCCGAACATTGCTTTGGGATCAAAACGCTCGACGGATTTGTCGTAGACGCTCAATTGCACCTTGGCTCGTGCCGCAAGTTCTTGAACCTGAGCCATCATCGGCTCCGTGACGCGATCCTTCACGCACCAATGCAACCGAATTTGACTGTCGTTTGTCCGATCAAATCCAAGACTAGCGAGCCACGCGCAAAACGGCGCGATTCCGATGCCGGCAGCCACCCACTCTTGGCGTTTTGCCGTCTTATCCAAAACAAATCGTCCCCAGGGCCCCTCGATCGTGACCGTATCGCCGATTTTCAATTGCGGCACTTCGTCGGTCGTGTAGTCGCCGAGCGCCTTGACCAACAACTCGATCGTGCCGTCCGAGTCGATTCCGGCCACGGAAAACGGGTGCTTTTCTCCGTCTCGGCTCGTGAGAAAAACAAACTGACCGGGAATAACCTTCATTGGAATATCCGATTTGATCGACAAACGGGAAACTCCGTTTTTCACACTGATATTAACAATTTTTGACGTCACAGATTTTTCTTTACCGACGCCGGACTTCAAACAAATGATGCTGTAGTAGACACCAAATGCCGTCACTGCGACATTGAGCCACCCCAAAGGCGTGAATGCGTCCGAGGGCTCCATCAGCAGGATGCTGTGCGGCACGAGCAACAAAAAGAGAATCGGGAAAAGACGATGCGTTTTAAGCCACTTCGTATACGAAATTGCCTTCACAAAGCAAAGCGCAGTCAAAGCGATGACAACAAGCGTCAACCACAAAGAACTGTCCACCAAAAAGGTGCGCAACGTGACCCAAAGTGCCTGCAACATCGGCAGTCCCTCGCCGCTTCGAGCCATTGCCGGCACGGGATCGAGCGTCATGCCCGAGAGCACAACTTCTCCGATTTGACGACCGAAGTAATGCACGATGCTCAATACGACGGCGCCGATTCCCAAATAACGGTGCCACAAATAAAGCTTATCCAGACCGGTTTTCGTCACGCGCTCCAACCAACTCGGACGCGCAGCGATTGCAATTGCCAGTGCCATATAGCCCCACGCCAAAAGGCCGGTGACGTAATGAATTTCATGCACCAGTGCACGCGCATGATTTGCCGGCGGAACCAGCCAAAAACCCAATATCCATACGCCAAAAGTTACTAGAGAAAACCCTAATACGATCTTTTTCATATGCCCTCCGACCGTCTCTGTTTTCATCAACGCACCGATGCCCGAATCATCGAGATCTTCCGTCGATTGCCTTTGTTTGAATTGAGTGTAAATGTCGAATGAGCAAAAGCGTCAAAACTTATACTTCCCCTTTAAAATCAATGCGCTTTCTTAATAATTCTTCACAAAACTTAACCGTCCGGAATTGAAACTTGACAATTTGTCGCTTCGTTTTGTATCGTATTTCGTACAAATTGCATGCCTTTTTTCACCCGAATTTGAGGCAAAACCTTTGATTTTTCTCGACAAATCTAACCTTCTTCCCCTAGATCAAGCCCCTTAAGCGAATCTCACTAGGTAATATTCGTGCATTGAAATCGCGCTCAATCCCGCATAAACTGCGATACTCGTGCGAATGTTCCTTGGGATTTGGGGCATTTTTCGTTACTTTTACATCACAACTCAAACACAACAATTTCTATTTCGTTTGAGCGTATTTGTCGCGACGCACCTTACTCAAACCTCGGAGTTACTAAAAATGGACTTTCTCAATCACCTGGTTGGCGAAATCAACAGCTACCTGTGGGGCGTGTTTTTCCTCATTCCGCTGTTGTGCGGCACCGGGATTTTCTACACCATCAAATTGCGCTTCGTTCAAGTGCGCAAATTTGGTTTGGCAGCGCGCTTTTTGTTGGGCGGCGCCTCTCTTTTCGGTAAGCGTGCCGACAAATCCGGCATGAGCTCGTTTCAAGCGCTTGCCACTGCCATTGCAGCTCAAGTAGGTACGGGTAACGTTGCTGGTACTGCAACCGCTTTGGTTTCGGGCGGTCCCGGTGCTCTTTTCTGGCTCTGGGTTGCCGCTTTCTTCGGTATGGCCACGATTTTTGCCGAGGCCGTGCTCGCTCAGGTTTACAAAGACAAGGATGCCAATGGCCACGTCGTGGGCGGTCCTGCTTACTACATCACCAAGGGCTTGGGACCCAAGTTCAAGCCCATGGCCGTGTTCTTCTCCATCGCGATCATCATCGCCTTGGGCTGTATCGGCAACATGGTGCAATCCAACTCGATTTCCATGGCCATGAACACGGCCTTTGACATTCCGTTGATTGCTACCGGTGTTGCAACGGCTATTCTCTCCGGTTTGGTGTTCTTCGGCGGCGTCGGTCGACTGGCCAGCGTCACGGAAAAGATCGTGCCGTTTATGGCTGCCATCTACATTATCGGCGGCACCTACGTCATCGCCAGCAATGCTTCTGCCATCATCCCGGCATTCGATTTGATCATCACGGCTGCGTTTAATCCGCAGGCTGTTGCCGGCGGCGCTCTGGGTTTGACCGTTGCCAAGGCAATGCAGTTCGGTGTGGCTCGCGGTCTCTTCTCCAACGAAGCCGGTATGGGTTCTACGCCGCACGCACACGCCATCGCCAAGGTCGAACACCCCGTTGAACAGGGTTTGGTTGCCATGTTCGGCGTGTTTGCCACGGTGGTGATCGTGACCTTTACGGGTATCGTGATTTTGGTCACCGGCGTTTTGGATTATCAGTCCACCGGTATCGAATTGACGCAAAAGGCCTATACCTTGGGCTTGGGCGGCTTCGGTATGAGCTTTGTGGCCATCTGCTTGTTCTTCTTTGCCTTCTCGACCATTATCGGTTGGTACTTCTTCGGCGAACAGAACGTGCGTTTCCTCTTTGCCGGTCGCGGCTTGACGCTTTACCGTGTGGTGGTTTGCGTCTTTATCGTGGTCGGTGCCACCTTGAAGGTCGACTTGGTCTGGGCTTTGGCCGACCTCTTTAACGGCTTGATGGTCATTCCCAACTTGATTGCCCTCTTGGCTTTGCACAAGATTGTCGGCAACAAGCTCGACGACTTCGAACAAAAGCTCGCCCTTTACGAATCGAGCCAAAAGAAGCTCAACGCTTAATCGCCAGATTCGATAAAAGTTCAAGCGCTTCGATCTCTTTGTGGATCGAAGCGCTTTTCTTTTGGCAATGCAACCAACCTGTTACTTATTTTTCATGTAGAAGTCTCCGCAAAACGCAAAATTTCCCTGATTGTGGCTTAACC
>ERZ1035006.570-NODE-570-length-28569-cov-58.086694_pt1 | contig 28569 bp, 20 predicted proteins | sample MGYA00520694_ERZ1035006 | MGnify/ENA primary metagenome ERZ1035006 (study PRJEB33766, sample SAMN09781746) | gut metagenome | biome: gut microbiome | host: Homo sapiens | place: Madagascar | study: EMG produced TPA metagenomics assembly of the PRJNA485056 data... | reverse complement strand
GCGACCACCTGTTCCCAAAACAGGAGCGCTACCGGGCTGCGCTACACCCCGCTTACTCATCTTCGAGACGGCTTTCTGACATTGCAGTAAGCATCATTTCTGATTTGCGAGTGCAAAGGTACAACCATTTTTTGATTCCACCAAATTTTTCGCACACTTTTTTCTAAAAAAGATGCTTTTTCTGCAAAATAAGCCACAAAATGGCACAAAATAAGGGCAGCCTTACGAGAAAGCTGCCCTTACACCTTATTATATATATAGGAAGCCCGAAGGCAACCTATCTATTTTCTGCTGCTAGAGAGAAATCATCTTACTTGATGATGCCCTCCTCTACGAAGATCTGCTTCAAAATCACAACAGCCTTCTCTACCTGATCCTTGGTATGTGTAGCCATCAATGCGAAACGTACCAATGTGTCCTGAGGAGCACATGCTGGTGGGATAACTGGGTTGATGAACACACCGCGGTCGTAAGCCTTCTTGGTTACGATGAATGTCTTGCTAGCATCACGCACGTAGAGTGGGATGATAGGACTCTCGGTCTCACCAATCTCGAAACCTTCCTCACGGAAACGCTTCAAGGCATAGTTGGTAACATCCCAGAGATTCTCGAAGCGCTCAGGCTCGTTCTGGATGATGTGCAATGCCTCCAATGCAGCTGCTGTGGCAGCAGGAGTGTTAGATGCACTGAAGATATAGGTGCGGCAGTTGTGACGAAGGAAGTTGATGGTATCCTTGTCTGATGCGATGAAACCACCGATAGATGCCAAACTCTTAGAGAAGGTACCCATGATGAGATCCACCTCGTCGGTCAAGCCAAAGTGATCGCAAACACCACGACCCTGCTTACCAAATACGCCAAGACCATGAGCCTCATCTACCATGATAGAGCAGTTGTACTTGTGCTTGAGCTTCACAATCTCTGGCAAGTTGGCAAGGTCGCCCTCCATAGAGAACACACCGTCTACAACGATGAGCTTGATAGCCTCATGAGGAAGCTTAGAGAGCACACGCTCCAAATCCTCCATATCGTTGTGCTTGTAGTGCAACTGGGTAGCGAATGAGAGACGACGACCGTCTACGATGCTGGCATGGTCGCGGTCATCGCAGATCACATAGTCGTTACGACCTACCACGCAAGCCAAGACACCCTGGTTAACAGAGAATCCTGTAGAGAAGCACAATGTCTCATCCTTATGAATAAACTCAGCCAGCTCCTTCTCGAGCTGAACATGTAAATCGAGGGTACCATTGAGGAAGCGGCTTCCTGCACAGCCAGAACCGTACTTGTCAAGAGCAGCCTTAGCTGCATCGATAACACGCTGGTCATTGGTCAAACCCTGGTAAGCATTAGAACCAAACATCAAGATCTTGTGACCATCAATGTCAGTTACCTCTGTCATCTGCTTACTTGTAATCTCACGGAAATATGGATACACTCCGGCCTCCATATACTTCTGAGGTTCACGATAATTCTTGTATCTTTCTTGTAATTGTCCCATTATTAATAGGTGTACTTATTTTCTAATTTCTACTTTTATACTTAGTTTCAGGGTGCAAAGATACAAAAAAAGACTAATAAACCCATCATTTTACATAAGAAAGTTTACTTTTAGCGTTTTTTTAATGGATAAATCTTGGTAATTTAGGTATTTTTATTACTTTTGCACCACATTTTCACCAAACTCTTGACTAAGAATGAAGAAAAAGATAGTTTTCATAATGAATCCAATTTCGGGCACAGTGAGCAAGGCTGGCATCCCAAGATTGATAGATTCGACTTTGGACAAAGAGCTTTTCGAGTACGAGATAAAATTGACCGAAAGAGCCGGACATGCCTCCCAGTTGGCAACAGAAGCCAAGGAGCAGCATGCTGACATCGTAGTAGCCGTAGGTGGCGACGGAACCGTGAACGAGGTGGCTCGCTCGCTGGTTCACTCGGATACGGCATTGGGCATCCTGCCTTGCGGTTCGGGCAACGGACTGGCACGCCATCTCCTATTGCCAATGAACCTGAAGAAGAGCATCGAGATCATCAATGCCTGCGAGATACACGACCTGGACTACGGAGTGATCAATGACCACCCATTCTTCTGTACCTGCGGCATGGGATTTGATGCCTTCGTGAGCATGAAGTTTGCCGAAAGCGGTAAGCGTGGTCCTATCAGCTATGCCGAAAACATACTAAAAGAGGGACTGAAGTATAAGCCTGAGACTTACACACTGGAGGACGAGACGGGCACCAAGCAATACAAGGCATTCCTCATCTCGTGCGCCAACGCCTCACAGTATGGCAACAATGCCTACATTGCCCCACAGGCATCCATGAGCGATGGTCTGATGGACGTGGTTATCATGGAGCCATTCGATGTGCTGGAAGCTCCGCAGGTAAGTTTTGACATGTTCAACAAGACGCTCGACAAGAACTCCAAGATCAAGTCGTTCCGCTGCAAGAAGTTGCACATCACGCGAAGCCAGCCAGGCGTCATCCACTATGACGGTGACCCCGTGATGACTGGCAAGGACATCGACGTACACTTGGAGGAGAAAGGCATCAAGATGGTAGTCAACCCATTTGCCGACAAGAGCATACGCAAGCCCAACATGATACAGAATGCCTTTGCCGACTTCTTCAATGACCTCATGGCTGTACGCAACGACCTGCATCGCGACATCCAGCGCCAGGGCAAGAAGATAGAGACACTGAGCAAGATTGTACAGCAGAAGTTGAACTTATAAGCAGGAAGTCCTGAGCTTACAAGTTCAGTTTACAAGTAAAATTCTTCCGTAATTTTTGCATACCACGATGACCGATTCCCCTGGGAGTCGGTCATCGTTTTTACCTCCTCTTCCAAGGCTGCCAATCGCCTCTTTCGGAAAGCCAATAGATAGCGTTTTGGCTGCTTGCGCTCCACTGTCTTTACGCCACACTTACGAGCCAACAAAAGCCCTGAGCAATAAGCTTCTGACACAAATTGCTCCACTACCTCAGCAGGCACAATAGCAGAGAACACACCATCATCGGAAAGCCACCTCTTCACCCCCTTCATCAGCACAGGAAATGGCAGTGAGTCAGTATGTCTAGCCAAGCTACGCTTACTGTCAGGATTTTTCATACTATTTACAAAGAATGGTGGATTGCTCACGATGGCATCAAAGAGCATCCCAGAAGCCACTCCTAACTCCTCACTCCTCACTCCTAACTCCTCACTCCTCACTCCTAACTCCTGCAAGGCGCAGCACTCCATTACCACCCTATCAGCAAAGGGACTGGCAGCAGCGTTCTCCCGAGCCTGCTGGCAAGCATCGGCATCAATGTCTATGCCCACCACCCGAGCCTCAGGAAAGCGCTGCGCCATCATGAGCGAGATAAGTCCCGTACCCGCACCAATATCCAAGATGCGAGAGCCGCCTTCAGCCCACGCACCCAGCAACACGCCATCGGTTCCCACCTTCATGGCGCATCTGTCCTGCTGTATCTCAAACTGTTTGAATCTAAATCCTGTCATATTCTTGAGTAACCCAATATTACTATCTTTACTAACGGAAATATCGCCCAATTATTACAAATCATCCCCATTCTTACACCCCAAAAGGCGAATATCAGCAAGAAATCGCCCATTATATATTAAATAATCTATACTTATATATGAAAAAACAAAAAAAATGAGTATCTTTGCACACTAAATGAACGAACATAAAAGAATGGAAAGAACTAGTACAAAGATACAAATGATCGCTGACTTTGAAGGCGACGCCAACGAATTGCTCGAAAACAAGCCAGAAGGCATTTACCCTATGCTTTGCACACGCGACCTTGTGGTATTCCCAACGGTCCTGACACCTATCATCGTGGGCAGAGACATCAGCAGGAACCTTGCCAATCTGTTGGCTAACAAGCCAGACACCCTCTTCTGCATATTCTGCCAGAAGAACAGAGGAGTGGAGCTACCAGGTTTTGACGACCTGTACCACGTGGGCGTATTTGCCAAGTTGGTGCGCATCCTCAACATGCCTGATGGCTCGGGCAACCAGACCATCATCGTGCAGGCCATGGGCAGATGCGAGCTGAGAAACGTCACCGCTCTGACACCTTATTACCAGGCCGAGGTGGAAAGCCTGCCAGAGACATGGGGCAGTCAAGAAGACACCAACTTCAGGGCTCTGCACGAGACATTCGTCAAAGAATCACTCAGCTACGTGAATGCCAATGAGAATGTGTCAAGCGAGCTGGGTGCAGCCATCACGGAGATTAGTCACCCTATGGTGCAGAGCAACTTCATGTGCTGCGCCATGCCTTTCAACGTGGAAGACAAGATAGAGATGCTGAGCAAGAGCGACCTCAATGACCGCTTGGTGATAGCCCTCAGAAGCCTGCACAAGGAGATGAAATTGCTGAGACTGCAAAACGAGATCAGCCAGAAGACCCACTACGACCTGGACGAGCAGCAGAAGGAATACTTCCTGAAGCAGCAAATCAAGAACATCCGCCAGGAACTGGGCGACGAGGAAGGCAGCCCTGAGCGCAAGGAAATCATGGAGAAGGCGAAGACCAAGCAATGGAACGAGGCCACCCAGAAGGTATTCAAGAAGGAGATGGCAAAGCTTGACACCATCCATCCACAGAGCCCAGACTACCCAATACAGGTCGGCTATCTGCAAACCTTGGTAGACCTGCCTTGGAACGAATGCACCAAGGACGACCTGAGCATTCCTCGTGCCAAGCGCATCTTGAACCAAGACCACTATGGCATGGAGAAGGTGAAGGAGCGCATCCTGGAATACCTCGCCGTGAGAGCGCTGAAGGGCGGACAGAAGAGCCCGATACTCTGTCTCTATGGTCCTCCGGGAGTAGGTAAGACCAGCCTGGGCAAGAGCATCGCCGCCGCAATGAAGCGCAAGTATGTGAGAATGTCGCTCGGCGGATTGCACGACGAGTCGGAGATTCGTGGTCATCGTCGCACCTATATCGGAGCGATGCCTGGCCGCATCATCAAGAACATCCAGAAGGCAGGCAGCAGCAACCCTGTGTTTATCCTCGACGAGATAGACAAGGTGGCACAAGACAACTTCCACGGCGACCCATCATCGGCACTGCTCGAAGTATTGGACCCAGAGCAGAACAATTCCTTCCACGACAATTATCTCGACGTGGACTATGACCTCTCCAAGGTGCTCTTCATCGCCACAGCCAATGAGCTGAGCAACATTCCTCGCCCACTGCTCGACCGCATGGAGCTGATCGAGGTAGGCGGCTACATCACCGAGGAGAAGATAGAGATAGCCAAGCGCCATCTGGTGCCTAAGGAGATAGAAAATACCGGACTGGAAGAGCAGGACCCAAAGATAAGCTTCAACAAGGCTGCGCTGGAGAACATCATCGAGCACTATACCCGTGAGACCGGTGTAAGACAGCTGAAGAAGCAAATCAACAAGTGCCTCCGCAAGGTGGCTTACGAGTTTGCTTCCACAGGCAAGATAGAACACCCTACCATCGGAGCCGCAGAGATCAAGGGACTGCTGGGCACCCCACCGTTCAATCGTGACATCTACCAGGGCAACGACTATGCAGGCGTGGTAACCGGACTTGCCTGGACCAGCGTGGGCGGCGAGATACTCTACATTGAGACCTCGCTGAGCAAGGGCAAGGCAGCCAAGCTGACCCTCACCGGAAACCTGGGCAACGTGATGAAGGAATCGGCAGTCATCGCCCTGGAATACGTCAAAGCGCATGTAGACCTGCTGGGCGTGGACTATCGCATCTTCGACAACTGGAACATCCACATCCACGTGCCTGAGGGAGCCACCCCAAAGGATGGTCCTTCTGCCGGCATCACCATCGCCACCAGCATCGCCTCAGCCATCACCCAGCGCAAAGTGCGCAAGAACATCGCCATGACGGGCGAAATCACCCTGCGCGGCAAGGTACTGCCTGTGGGCGGCATCAAGGAGAAGATTCTGGCAGCCAAGCGTGCCGGTATCACCGACATCGTGATGTGCAAGGACAACCGCAAGAACATCGAAGAGATACCAGAGAAGTACCTCAAGGGCGTAGAGTTCCACTATGTGGAGAATGTGGCTGATGTATGGCAGATAGCCCTCACCGACGAAAAGGTGGAGCACCCTATCGACCTGACCATCAAGGAGGAGAAGGAAGAAAAGAAAGAAGATTAAAAAACGATAAGAAGAAAGAATGAAATTTGAACTACAAGTAACAGATAAAGCAAGCGATGCCCGCACAGGCATCATCACCACCGACCACGGACAGATCAAGACTCCTATCTTCATGCCCGTGGGCACCGTGGGTAGCGTGAAGGGCGTACACTTCGAGGAATTGCGCCAGCAGGTGAAGGCACAGATCATCCTGGGCAACACCTATCACCTGTACCTGCGACCTGGCCTTGACGTAATCAAGGCGGCAGGCGGACTGCACAAGTTTAATGGCTGGGATCGCCCTATCCTCACCGACAGTGGTGGCTTCCAGGTCTTTTCGCTCACAGGCATCCGCAAGCTCAAGGAGGAAGGCTGCGAGTTTCGTTCTCACATCGACGGCAGCAAGCACATCTTTACTCCAGAGAATGTGATGGACACTGAGCGCATCATCGGTGCCGACATCATGATGGCTTTCGACGAGTGCCCTCCGGGACAGAGCGACTACCAATATGCCAAGAACAGCCTGATGCTCACCCAGCGCTGGCTGGACCGCTGCATCAAGCGATTCAATGAGACCGAGCCGCTCTATGGCTACCAGCAGAGCCTCTTCCCTATCGTGCAGGGCTGCACCTATCCTGACCTGCGCAGAGAGGCAGCCAAGTTTGTAGCCGACAAGGGAGCTGACGGAAATGCCATCGGCGGACTTGCCGTGGGCGAGCCTACCGAGGTGATGTACGACATGATAGAGGTGGTCAATGAGATATTGCCTAAGGACAAGCCTCGCTACCTGATGGGCGTGGGCACACCACAGAACATTCTGGAGGCAATAGAGCGAGGCGTGGACATGTTTGACTGCGTGATGCCTACCCGCAACGGCAGAAACGCCATGCTCTTCACCTACAATGGTACGATGAACATGCGCAACAAGAAGTGGGAGATGGACTTCAGCCCAGTGGATCCTGACGGCTGCGACATCGACCTCATCACCACCAAGGCATACCTGCACCACCTCTTCAAGGCGCAGGAGCTCCTGGCAATGCAGATAGCCAGCATCCACAACCTCTCGTTCTATCTCAGACTGGTAACTGATGCCCGCCACCACATCGAGCAGGGCGACTTCGTACAGTGGAAGAACTCCATCATCGACCAACTAGGAAGAAGAATATAATCCCCCTAAAAAGGGAAGAACATAAACCCCTAAGGGGGAAAGAAAACAATGAAAGATTATCAATACATCAAGAAGCATCGCCGCAGACTGAAGTTGGGCAGAGCCCTGAGCCATCGTTTCGGATGGCTCATCGCCGCCCTGGCATGGCTAGGAAAAGCCATGTCTTGGCTGGGCAGGAAGTTGAGTTTCCTAAGAGTGCTCAAGTATGCCAATCCGTTCCACTACATCAAGCGACTCGATTGGTACATCATGAAGAAGTTCTTGGGCTATTACTTCTTCTCCATCGCACTCATCATCTCTATCGCCATCGTATTCGACTTCAACGATAACTTGGCCAAGTTCTCGGAGAACCATGCACCAGCCAGGGCCATCATCTTCGACTATTATGCCAACTTCGTACCTTACTTCGCCAACCTCTTCAGTGCGTTGTTTGTGTTTGTGGCGGTCATCCTCTTCACCTCCAAGCTGGCAGGCAACTCGGAGATTATCGCCATCATGGCATCGGGTGTCTCCTTCAAGCGATTGCTGCGCCCATACATGATTACCTGCGTGCTGCTCTCGGCACTCTCGTTCGGACTCGCGGCCTATGTCATTCCGCATGGCACTGTGATCAGGCAGAACTTCGAGAACATGTATAAGAAGAAGACCAAGAACACCTCTGCCGACAATGTGCAGCTACAGGTGGACCGTGGAGTCATCGCCTACATACAGCATTATGACGACAGCCAGAAACGAGGCTTTGGATTCTGCCTGGACAAGTTTCAGGAGAAGAAGCTGGTAAGCCACCTCACGGCGATGGAGATACAGTACGATACCATCAGCGACTCGAAGTATCACTGGAAACTGAGCAACTGGAAGGTGCGCCGCCTACAGGGTATGAAAGAGAACATCACCAGCGGAGCGCAGAAGGACACCATCATCACGATGGAACCTACCGACCTGGTCTACTCCAAGGGACAGCAGGAGACCTTCACCAGCCCTGAGCTCAAGGAGTATATCTCCAAGCAGATCAACCGTGGTTCGGGCAATGTGGTGCAATATCAGGTGGAATACCACAAGCGTATCGCCTTCTCGTTTGCCTCCTTTATCCTGACCATCATCGGTGTGTCACTCTCCTCTCGCAAGCGCAAGGGCGGCATGGGTATGGCTCTAGGCACGGGCCTGGCATTGAGCTTCGGCTACATCATGCTCCAGACGGTTTCAGCCACGTTTGCCATCCAGGGCAACTTCCCTCCGGCATTGGCAGCCTGGTTGCCTAACTTCATCTATGTCTTCGTGGCATACTTCTGCTATCGCAAGGCACCGAGGTAAATAAGAATTAATAATTAATAATTTATAATGTATAGCAGCCAATGAGCCATGCTATACATGATGAATTATACATTTTAAATTGAAAAATATGTATTTCGACGAATTAGATTTAAATGACAACGTGCTCGACGCGCTCTATGATATGCGATTCGACACTTGCACCCCTGTACAAGAGAAATGTATCCCTGAGATATTGGAAGGTCACGACGTGCTCGGCGTGGCACAGACCGGTACCGGCAAGACTGCCGCTTACCTCTTGCCGGTATTGAGCAAGCTGGATGACGGCGGCTATCCTAAGGATGCCATCAACTGCGTCATCATGTCGCCTACCCGTGAGCTGGCTCAGCAGATAGACCAAGCCATGCAGGGCTTCGGCTACTATCTGGAGGGCGTGAGCAGCGTGGCTGTATATGGTGGAAACGATGGCAACCGCTATGACCAGGAGCTCAAGAGCCTGCGCATGGGTGCCGACGTGGTAATCGCCACACCTGGCCGCCTCATCACCCACATCTCACTGGGCAACGTAGACCTGAGCAAGGTGAGCTTCTTCATCCTCGACGAGGCCGACCGCATGCTCGACATGGGTTTCTCCGAGGATATCAAGACCATCGCAGCCAAGTTGCCTAAGACTTGCCAGACCATCATGTTCTCTGCCACCATGCCTCAGAAGATAGAGGAGCTGGCCAAGACATTGCTCAAGGACCCAGTGGAGATCAAGCTCGCAGTAAGCAAGCCTGCCGAGAAGATCAAGCAGGAGGCTTACGTATGCTATGAGACCCAGAAGATGGCTATCATCAAGAACATCTTCAAGGCTGGCGACCTGAAGCGCGTCATCGTGTTCAGCGGTAGCAAGATGAAGGTGAAGCAACTCGCCGCCGCCCTTCAGCAACAGGGCATCAACTGCGGTGCCATGCACTCAGACCTGGAACAGGCAGAGAGAGACGACGTGATGTTCAAGTTTAAGAGCGGTCAGTATGACGTGCTCGTGGCTACCGACATCGTGGCTCGTGGTATCGACATCGACGACATCGAGATGGTCATCAACTACGACCTGCCTCACGATACTGAGGACTATGTACACCGTATCGGTCGTACAGCCCGTGCCAACCGTGACGGTGTGGCCATCAGCTTCGTGGCAGAGGAGGACATCTACTGGTGTCAGCAGATAGAGAAGTTCCTGGGCAAGGAGATAGAGAAGATGCCATTGCCAGAGGAGTGCGGCGAAGGTCCTGCCTATACCAAGCAAAACAAGCCTATGAAGAATAGACGTGGCGGCAAGGGCAACAACCAGGGCAGAGGCAATGGTAACCAGGGCAACGGCAAGAGCAGCGCCAAGAACCGCCGCCAGAAAGACCGTGACCAGACAGCCCACAAGCGTAAGCCAAACAAGCCAAATACCCGCCAGGAGAAGGCTCCTAAGGGAGAGAACGCTCAGCAGCCTCAGGCTCAAGGACAGCAGAACCAAGGACAAAAGCCACAGAGACAGCAGGGACAGCAGAAACAACAGAATCAGGGTCAGCAGAACCAAGGTCAGCAGTCACAGCAGGGCAACAACAAGCGCCGCAACAACAATAACAACAAGCGTCGCAATAACAACAATAACCCTCAGCAGCGCCCAGGAGCCGAAAACAATGTACGTCCAGGCAGCAACGGCCGTGGCAGAGGCGTAGCCCAGAAGAAGCAGGGCGCAGCCAACACCCAGCAGAAGCAGGCTGGCGACAAGCAGGGCTCTCGCAAGTATGCACCTGTGGTAAACCCTCAGAAGAAGGAAAACGTAGTAAAGAAGATTTTCAAGGCTATCTTCGGCAGAAAGTAAAAAAGTTTTTCTTGCCAATGAATTAAGAATCATGATAGGACTGGCAGATTGCAATAACTTCTATTGTTCGTGCGAACGTGTGTTTCGCCCCGACTTGATAGGCAAGCCCGTTGTTGTGCTGAGCAACAACGACGGCTGCGTTATTGCGCGCTCTGAAGAGGCAAAGGCATTGGGCTATAAGATGGGCGACCCCTTCTATCAGGTGAAGAGCAAGCTGGAGGCTGATGGCGTGGCCATCTTCTCCAGCAACTATACCCTCTATGGCTCACTATCCAACCGCGTGATGTCGATGCTCTCCCACTACTCTCCCCGCTTGGACCAATACTCCATCGACGAGAGTTTTCTGGAGCTGGATCTGTCCATGGCAGAGGCATTCTTCAAAGAGAACCCTTCTGAAAAGGAAATGCAATCAGCCAAGGCATCCTCTTCAGCTAAGCCTACAGCAGCAGAAACAGGAAATGCTCCTGCTGATGCACCGCTCCAGCAATATGGCGCCAAGATTTCTGCCGATGTATTGAGAGCCGTGGGCATTCCAATATCCATCGGCATCGCCGACACCAAGACACTGGCCAAGATTGGCTCCAAGTTTGCCAAGCGATACAAGGGCTACAAGGGCTGCTGCCTGATAGATACCGATGAGCGCCGCCACAAGGCGCTCTCCCTCTTCCCCATAGAAGATGTGTGGGGCATTGGCCGTCAGATAGCCCGCAAGCTCGACTATATGGGCATCCGTACAGCCGCCCAGTTTGCCGACAAGAAGGAGAGTTGGGTGCGCAGCCATTTCAACATCACCACCGTCCGCACCTGGAAGGAACTGAATGGCGAAAGCTGCATCAGCATCGAGGAATTGCCCCAGAAGAAGAGCATCTGCACCAGCAGAAGCTTTGCCGACGAGGGCATCTCCGACAAGGATGTGATGGAAGAAGCCGTGGCCAACTTTGCCGTGAGATGCACGGAGAAATTGCGCCGCCAAGGCAGCGTGTGCCAAGGAGTGACGGTATTTGCATGGACCTCTCGTTTCAATGAGAACGTACCCGAGTACACCATCCACCATTCCCTCACGCTCCCCATTGCCACCAATGCGCAAGACGAGATTGTGGGGGCTGCCCTAGCCATTCTCCGAGCCAACTACCCGAAGCCCCTGCCAGGCAGTCGTCCCGACCGCCACGAGCAGGACTTCCACTTCAAGAAGGCAGGAGTCATCCTATGGCAAATCAGCCCCGACCATCCCCGTCAGCAAGATCTCTTCGACCCTATCGACCGCCCCAAGCAGAAAGCCCTGATGGAAGCCATCGATGCCATCAACCGCAAGAATGGTCATGGCACCATCCGCCAGGCTGTGCAAGGCATCGGGTGCCGATTCGACCTGAAGCGAGAGTATATGTCGCACCGGTACACCACAGACATTGATGAGATTTTGAAAGTTAGGAGTTAGGAGTTGGGAGTTGGGAGTTAGGAGTTGGGAGTTAGGAGTTAGGAGTTAGGAGTTTGGAGTTTTCAAGAAAGGCTAATCATAAATTTCAATTTTCAATTTTCAATTTTCAATGTTAAAGTTGACAATTCATCCTGCTGAGATTGGTGAGAAGACTCCCATCCCTCTGGCAGAACAAAGCGTAAAAGCAGGATTCCCTTCTCCTGCCCAAGACTATATGGAGGGAGAGATAGACCTCAACGATGTCTTGATACGTCATCGTGAGGCGACTTTCTATGTCCGCATCTCTGGCGACAGCATGACGGATGCTGGCATTCTGGATGGCGACCTGGCAGTAGTAGACCGCCAGATAGAGGCATCCGACGGCAACTTCGTCATCGCCTTTGTGGATGGCGAGTTCACCATCAAGCAGTTTAAGATAGATGAGAGCGGCACCTTCGGTTGGCTTGTACCTTGGAACAAGCATTTCTCCCCCATCCGTGTGGATGAGACCAACCGCTTCATGATATGGGGCGTAGTGACCTACGTGATCCATCAAATGAAGTCTCCGCAGTAAAATGTAAATAAATCTCCAAGTTCCAAGAAAAACTACCTCGTACTCGTAAAAAGTTTATCCCGATGAAAATATAAAAACATCCCGATGAAAATATATTTTCTACGCCATGAAAATATATTTTCATCGGGATGTAATTTATAACGTATCTCCTGACTTATTTTCCCCACTCTTCAGGTAGAGGAAAATATGTCAGGATTATTTATTCATTATTCTATCTTAGTACTCGCCCCAAGCCTTGATGTCGATATCCTCCAGCTTGGTGGTGCAGAATGCATAGATGAATGCACTTGCCAAGCGGCTATTGGTAATCAATGGCACATTCAGGTCGATGGCTGCACGACGAATCTTGTAACCATTGCTCAACTCACTGCTGGTCAAGTTCTTAGGGATATTCACTACCATGTCAATCTCGTGGTTGTGGAGCATCTCCAATGCCTTAGGAGCACCACCCTCAGCCTCCTCTGATGGCCAGAGCACACGGGTATTCTCAATGCCATTCTCGGTCAAGAACTTGCTGGTACCACCTGTAGCATAGAGCTTGTAGCCATGCTCCACCAACATGTGGGCTGCATCGAGCATATCCACCTTCTGCTTGGCAGAACCTGTAGAGAGCAGGATGTTCTTGGCAGGAATGCGCTGACCTACAGAAAGCATACTCTTCAAGAGCGCCTGAGATGTATCATCGCCCAAGCAACCTACCTCACCTGTAGAACTCATATCCACGCCCAAGACTGGGTCAGCCTTCTGCAAACGGTTGAAGCTGAACTGAGATGCCTTGATACCTACATAGTCGAGGTCGAAGAGGTTCTTGCTTGGCTTCTCCACTGGCAAACCGAGCATCACACGGGTAGCCAACTCGATGAGGTTGATCTTCAACACCTTGCTCACGAATGGGAACGAACGGCTGGCACGCAAGTTACACTCGATAACGAGAATATCATTGTCACGAGCCATGAACTGGATGTTGAACGGACCGTTGATGTGCAACTCCTTGGCAATCTGACGACCAACTCGCTTCACACGACGAACTGTCTCAACATACAACTTCTGAGGAGGGAACTGGATGGTAGCATCACCTGAGTGAACACCGGCAAACTCGATGTGCTCTGAGATAGCGTAGGCAATGACCTCACCATTCTTAGCCACGGCATCCATCTCAATCTCCTTGGCATGCTCGATAAACTTGCTCACTACCACAGGGTGATCCTCGCTCACGTTAGCCGCCAACTGGAGGAATCGCTTCAACTCATCCTCGTTAGAGCATACATTCATCGCTGCACCTGAGAGCACGTAGCTAGGACGAACCAATACTGGGAAGCCCACACGCTCGATAAACTTGTCGATGTCCTCCATAGAGGTCAAGGCACTCCACTCTGGCTGGTTGATGTGGTTGTTGGTCAACATCTGAGAGAACTTAGCACGGTCCTCAGCGTTATCGATGTCCTTAGCCTTGGTACCGAGGATAGGCACATTCTGTGCATCGAGCTTCATTGCCAAGTTGTTAGGAATCTGACCACCGGTAGATACGATGACACCATGAGGCTGCTCCAAGTCGATGATATCCATCACACGCTCGAAGGTCAACTCGTCGAAGTAGAGACGGTCGCACATATCGTAGTCGGTAGATACGGTCTCAGGATTATAGTTGATCATCACTGAGCGCCAGCCCTCCTTGCGGATGGTATTCAATGCCTGAACACCACACCAGTCGAACTCTACGGAAGAACCGATGCGGTAAGCACCAGAACCAAGTACGATGATTGAACGGTGGTCGTTCTCGAAGTTGATGTCGCTCTTCACACCTGCGTAGGTTACGTAGAGGTAGTTGGTCTGAGCTGGATACTCTGCTGCCAGGGTATCAATCTGCTTTACTACAGGCAGGATGCCATAGTTCTTGCGGAGGCTACGGATCACGAGACCCGCCTTGGTCATATTGCCCATCTCCTGCTCAAGGCCTACGGCACGAGCTATCTGGAAGTCGGTGAAGCCATATACCTTTGCACTGCGGAGCAACTCCTTGTCGAGGGTATTGACATTGCACTTCTTCATCTGCTCATCGATGTCGATGATATGCTTCAATTTCTCCAAGAACCACTTGTCAATCTTGGTCAAGTCGTGAATCTGATCTACGGTATAGCCCTTGTGCATGGCCTTGGAAATCACGAAGACACGCTTATCTGTAGGCTCCTTCAAGGCTGCGTCGATGTCGTCAATCTCCAGCTCCTTGTTCTCTACGAAGCCATGCATGCCCTGACCTATCATACGAAGACCCTTCTGGATAGCCTCCTCGAAGTTGCGACCGATCGCCATGACCTCGCCGACAGACTTCATGGAAGAACCCAACTCCTTGTCTACGCCACGGAACTTGCTCAAGTCCCAACGTGGAATCTTACATACCACGTAGTCGAGAGCTGGCTCGAAGAAGGCAGATGTAGTCTTGGTAACAGAGTTCTTCAACTCGAACAAGCCATAGCCCATACCAAGCTTAGCAGCAACGAAAGCCAAAGGATAACCTGTAGCCTTAGAAGCCAAGGCTGAAGAACGGCTCAAACGAGCGTTCACCTCGATGACACGATAGTCTTCTGACTTAGGGTCGAAGGCATACTGCACGTTACACTCACCCACGATGCCGATGTGACGGATAATCTTGATGGCGAGGGCACGGAGCTTATGATACTCAGCGTTGCTCAGGGTCTGAGATGGAGCGATGACGATACTCTCACCGGTATGGATTCCCAGTGGGTCGAAATTCTCCATGTTACATACGGTGATACAGTTGTCGTAACGGTCACGAACCACCTCATACTCAATCTCCTTCCAACCCTTCAAGCTCTTCTCCACCAATACCTGTGGAGAGAATGAGAATGCCTTCTCTGCAAGCTTGTTGAGCTCCTCCTCGTTGTCTGCGAAACCAGAACCGAGACCACCGAGAGCGTATGCAGCACGGATGATGACAGGGTAACCAAGTTCGGCAGCAGCCTTGCGGGTCTGCTCGATGTTCTCGCAAGCCTCGCTCTTGATGGTCTTCACGTTGATTTCATCCAGCTTCTCTACGAAGAGCTCACGGTCCTCAGTATCCATGATAGCCTGAACAGGAGTACCCAATACCTTGACATTATATTTCTCCAGGATGCCCTGGCGATAGAGTTCCACACCACAGTTGAGGGCAGTCTGACCACCGAAGCTGAGGAGGATACCGTCTGGCTTCTCCTTCTGGATGACACGCTCTACGAAGTAAGGCTGCACTGGCAGGAAGTAAATCTGGTCGGCAACACCTTCTGATGTCTGTACGGTTGCGATATTCGGGTTGATGAGCACAGTCTCGATACCTTCCTCGCGCAATGCCTTCAGGGCCTGCGAACCTGAGTAGTCGAACTCACCTGCCTCACCGATTTTCAAGGCTCCAGAACCTAAGAGGAGCACTTTCTTTATATTTTCGTCTTTCATCTTTATTTACTTTGAATTTTGAACTTTGAACTGTTTGATTACTTTTCCTTTGAACTTTGAACTTTGAACTGTTTGATTACTTTTTACTTGCAAGCACAGTAAGCTAATCATAAAGTTCAATATTCAAATCTCAAAGTTCAATGTTTGAGTGTTTCTACAAACTTATCAAACATGAACTCTGTATCCACTGGACCAGAACATGCCTCTGGGTGGAACTGGCTTGAGAACCAAGGATTAGTCTTATGACGGATACCCTCGTTAGAACCATCGTTCATGTTAACGAAGAGCTCCTCCCAATCGCTGCCGAGAGTCTTGGCATCCACAGCATAACCATGGTTCTGGGAAGTGATGTAGCAGTTGTTGGTTCCTACCATGCGAACTGGCTGGTTGTGAGAACGGTGACCGTACTTCAACTTGTAGATAGTGGCACCTGCTGCCTTAGAGAGCAACTGGTTACCCATACAGATACCGCAGATAGGCTTGCGGCTCTGGCTAATCTGCTTGCGGATGATGTTGACAGCATCCTCGCACATATCAGGGTCGCCAGGACCATTGGCAAGGAACAAGCCATCGAAGTCCATATCAGTATAGTCGTAGTTCCAAGGCACACGGATTACCTCTACACCTCTATTAATAAGGCAACGGATGATGTTAGCCTTCACACCGCAGTCCACGAGAACCACCTTCTTACCTGCACCCTCGTTGTAGCGGATGATGTCCTTGCAGCTCACCTGGTCTACGAAGTTCACGCCCTCGTAGTTAGCCTCTGGGATATTGTCTGGCTCATCGTCGAAGATGATCTTACCCATCATCACACCATGCTCACGAAGCACCTTAGTAAGCTCACGAGTATCAATGCCAGTGATTCCTGGCACTTTCTCACGCTTCAACCAGTCGGCAAGGCTCTCCACTGCATTCCAGTGGCTGTACTGCTCGCTGTAATCATTCACGATGATGGCAGAAGCATAAATCTTGTCACTCTCCATGAAGGTTGGCAAACCGTTCTCCTCGAAAGTAAATGGTGGCACACCATAGTTGCCCACGAGAGGGAATGTAAGTGTCATCAACTGACCGGCGTAAGAAGGGTCGGTCAAACTCTCTGGATATCCCATCATGGCTGTGTTGAACACAACCTCGCCCGCTACAGGAGCGTCATATCCAAAAGATTTGCCATGGAACTTGGTTCCATCGCTCAATACTAAGGTTACTTTTTTCATATCTGACATAATTTCTTTTATTTTCTTATTTGTGATAAACCTTCTCGATGTAGTTTACAAACGATTGGTTGCAAAGTTTGGTTCCACCTGGGGTTGGATAATGGCCTGTGAAGTACCAGTCTCCCTTGTGGTTTGGTATCGCCTCACGCAATCCCTCGATGCTCTGGAATACCAGCTGGATTGGCGTCTCCATGCCCTCTGGGCGAAGCATCTCAACGATTTTCTCGTTGATTTCCTCGGTAGTGAAAGGCTCATAGATGGCACGCACTGGGTTCACCTGCTCCTCCTTTGGCTTCTCCAGCTCTGCCTTGCAAGCCTCGTAGGTTTCCTCGATGACATTCTCCATCTTGCGGTCCTTCAAGAGCTGGATGGCTGCACGGAACACGCAGAACTCCTCCAGTCTTGCCATGTCGATGCCGTAATAGTCTGGATAACGTATCTGAGGCGCACTGGATACCACTACTATCTTCTTAGGATGCAAGCGGTCGAGGATGCGCAGGATACTCTCCTTCAGCGTGGTACCACGCACGATACTATCGTCGATGATGACGAGGTTATCCACATGAGGCTCGATGCTGCCATAGGTGATATCATATACGTGACTCGCCAAGTCGTTACGGCTGTTGCCCTCGGTGATGAAGGTACGGAGCTTGATATCCTTCCATGCTATCTTCTCTGAGCGAACATAGTCGCCGAGTATCTCATTGAGTTCCTCCTTGGTAGGAATATGCCCCAGACTGGCTATCTTCTCTATCTTGGTCTCGTTGAGGTATCTCTTAAATCCATTCAGCATACCATAATATGCCACCTCGGCTGTATTAGGAATGTAGCTGAACACGGTGTGATCCACTTCATAATCCACAGCCTTCAGGATAGGCTGGGTCAATTGCTCACCCAGTTGCTTGCGTTCCTTGTAGATGTCGCAGTCGCTGCCACGGCTGAAGTAGATACGCTCGAATGAGCAGGCTGAGTCGCCCTTCTGCTCCATGATGCGCTCGATGCTGCACTCACCGTTTCTCTTCACCAAGAGGGCTGTGCCTGGCATCAACTCCTGTACCTCGTCAGCCTCCAAGTCGAAGGTGGTCTGGAGCACAGGGCGCTCACTGGCAAGCACCACAATCTCATCATTCTTGTAATAGAACGCTGGGCGAATGCCCCAAGGATCGCGCATGGAGAACATCTCTCCAGAGCCCGTGATACCGCATACCACATAACCACCATCAAAGTCCTTCATCGTGGTCTTAAGCACATTGCTCATCTTCACGTGGTCCTCGATATACTTGGTGATGTCGGTATTCTCCATCTCCATAGCCTTGGCAGCCACGAAGTTACGTTCCACCTCACGATCCAGGCGATGGCCCATCAGTTCGAGCATGATGTAAGTATCGCTGTAGATGCGTGGGCTCTGACCTTGCTTGGTGAGTTCCTGGAATATCTCATCCACATTGGTCATATTGAAGTTGCCACAGAGGCAGAGGTTCTTCGCCTTCCAGTTGTTGCGGCGCAAGAATGGGTGGACATACTGTATGCCGCTCTTGCCTGTGGTACTATATCTCAAGTGTCCCATATACAGCTCGCCAGCAAAAGGCAACTCCTCCTTGGCAAACTTGGCATCCGCCAACTGCTCAGGAGTCAAGTCCTTGAAATTGGCATTTGCCTTGCCGAAGATTTCGGTCACGGCATTCTTGCCCTCGGCACGCTCACGAAACATATACTCATGTCCTGGCTTTCCGCCTAGTTTTACGCAAGCCATACCTGCACCCTCCTGACCACGGTTGTGCTGTTTTTCCATCATCAGATAGAGTTTGTTGAGTGCGTACATCCATGTACCGTACTTCTGCTGGTAATACTCCAGTGGCTTCAGCAATCTGATCATCGCTACGCCACATTCATGCTTCAATGGTTCCATCTCTCTATTATCCTATGTTAGTTAAATTGAATATACCTATTATATATAGGAGTTTTCGACTCCCATCGTTCGTTGAACTCTAAAAAAAAGGGAATCGCTAAGAAATGGCGAATCCCTTTAATATATCATTCAACAGTAACTGACTTCGCCAAGTTTCTTGGTTGGTCAACATCTTTACCCTTGCAAACAGCGACATGATAAGCCAACAACTGCAAAGGAATAGTAGCCAACAATGGCTCCAAGCACTCCAATGTCTCAGGGAGTTCTATCACTTCGTCGGCAATCTTGGAGATAGTCTCGTCGCCCTTGCTAACGATAGCAATGACACGTCCCTTGCGGGCTTTGATCTCCTGGATATTAGACAATACCTTCTCGTACATGAAGTTGTGGGTAGCTATTACCACCACTGGCATATCGCTATCAATGAGGGCAATAGGTCCATGCTTCATCTCGGCAGCTGGGTAACCCTCTGCGTGGATGTAGCTAATTTCCTTCAACTTCAAAGCACCTTCCAGAGCCACAGGATACTGGAATCCACGGCCCAAGTAGATGAAATTACGAGCGTAGGTGAAAGTACGACTCAAGTCGGCTATCTTATTGTTCAACTTCAGCACTTCCTTCATCTTGGCAGGAATGTGCCAGAGCTGGTCTGTTATCTTCTGATATTCCTCGGCAGTGATGGTGCCCTTCTCATTACCAATGGCAAGCGCCAAGAGGATGAGAACGGTAACCTGACCCGTGAAAGCCTTGGTAGAGGCGACACCAATCTCAGGACCTACGTGGATGTAAGTACCTGTATCAGTTTCACGGGCGATGCTAGAGCCAATAGAGTTACAGATGCCATAGATGAAAGCACCAGCCTCCTTGGCAAGCTTGATGGCAGCCAAGGTATCGGCGGTCTCACCACTCTGCGAGATGGCGATGACTACATCATCCTTCGTCACCACAGGATTGCGATAACGGAACTCTGAGGCATATTCTACTTCCACTGGTATGCGGCAGTAGTTCTCTATCATTTGCTTGCCTATCAAGCCGGCATGCCATGATGTACCACAAGCCACGATGATGATGCGCTTGGCATTGAGAAGCTGCTGACGATGATCGGTAATGGAGCTGAGCACCACGCCCATCTCTGTCTCCTTCTTGCTGGTAGACTCTCCCTCATCGCTCATCACACGAGTCTCTACCGTGCGGCTAACCACACGGCCACGCATACAGTTGCGCAAGCACTCAGGCTGCTCAAAGATTTCCTTGAGCATGAAGTGAGGGAAACCACCCTTCTCTATCTGACCGAGGTCGATGTCTACTGTCTGCACCTCAGGATTGAGCTTCACATTTTGGATATTCACCACCTGCAATGGTTCACCGAGGCGCATCACAGCGATGTTGCCATCCTCCAAATACACCACCTTGTCAGTATACTCGATGATAGGGCTGGCATCAGAACCGAGGAAGAACTCGCCTTCCTTGCCGATACCCACTACCAACGGGCTCTGCTTGCGGGCAGCGATAATCTGATTAGGATTTCGCTTGTCGAGCAGGGCGATGGCGTAAGCACCAATCACCTGGCGAAGAGCCACCTGAACAGCAGTGAGCAAGTCGAGATTCTTCTTAACCTGGATATACTCGATGAGCTGAACAAGCACCTCAGTATCAGTATCGCTCTTAAACTCTACGCCCTTGGATATCAAGTTTTTCTTGATGTCGGCATAGTTCTCGATGATACCATTGTGAATGATGGCAAGATTCTTGCTAGAAGAATAGTGAGGGTGAGCATTCACAGCTGAAGGCTCGCCGTGGGTAGCCCAACGAGTGTGGGCGATACCTACGCTTCCCGTAATATCCTTGTCTGAGCAGAAAGCCTCCAAGTCTGCCACCTTGCCCTTTGCCTTGTATACATTCAAAGAGCCATCATTGCTGATAAGAGCCACGCCCGCACTGTCGTATCCACGATACTCCAAGCGCTTCAGTCCCTTGATGAGGGCTGGATAAGCTTCGCCCTTGCCTAAATATCCTACAATGCCACACATATTCTATTATATCTATATATTTCTTAAATAGTCTGTTAATTACGTTTTCTTCAGAGGATTCATCCCCTTGCTTATCGCAAGATTGTAACAATCAAGGAAGCAAGCGAAATCAATGTACCTACAGCAGAGAACCACAATGTGGTAGAAGAACCGATGGCTGAGTTCTGTGCCTTCACCTTGTTAGGCTCAACATAGATGACATCGTTCTGCTGGAGATAATAATATGGAGAGTTGATGATGTTGGCATCATTGAGGTTCAGACGGTGGATATGCTTCTCACCCTGTGCATCCTCACGAATCAACATCACGTTCTCACGACGACCATAGATGGTCAAGTCGCCACACTGAGCCAAGGCCTCGATCACGCTCATCTTCTCCTGAGGAACGTATACCACGCCTGGCTTGGTAACTTCTCCCGTTACCACTACTCGATAACTAGCCATTCTCACGGTAACGATAGGATTTTCGTTAGCAGAGAGATAAGGCTTTACCTTATTCTTGATGAGGGTCTCTGCCTGGTTCTTGGTCAAACCACCTACATGCAGAGTACCTACGATAGGAAACTCGATGTTACCATTGTTGTCTACGAGATAGCCCTGCAAGCTACCACCTGATGTACTCAACTGTCCGCCCGTACCAATGGTCTGTGATACAGAGAGGTTGAATGGCATGGCTGCCTTTGGGTCGGTAGTGATCACGGTAATGGTAAGTTCGTCCTTAGGACCAATCTTAGCCTCGTAGAGCATCTTAGAAGCTGCTAAACTGATAGAATCTGCGTTTTGGAAATAAGCTACATTCTTAGTGCTTCCGCAACTGCCAAGCACCAAGATCATAGTCATAGCGACTACTGCTGCATAAATGATTTTTTTCATCATCAACAAATTTCGTTTTAAATTATCGGTGCAAAATTACAGCATTTTTTTGAAACTGCAAACATTTTGCACCAATAATTGCTTAATTATTCCATTTTTTAAGTATTTATCCGATTTTCTTACGTATTTTTCCGTATTTCCATCGGATAAACACTTTTTTTAATCTTCGATACCGTTAGAAGGAAGGTTGAAGGAGTAACTATTATCGAAGATCTTTCTCACCTTGTTGATCTCGACGAATGTGGTACCTCCACCCTCTCCGAAGCTACCGCTCAGGTAAGCAATCTTGTCTTCCTCCTGCAAGTAACCCTTCTGGCGCAACATACGTACCGCAGCGGTAAACATGGCCTTGGTAGAAACCTGATCCTTCTGATAGATTGGGATGATGCCATAACTCAAGTTCAACCAGCGCTGCAACTTCTCCTTGTAGCAGATGGCGAGCACTGGGTTAGGACCACGGAACGCAGCCAAGTCGCGAGCTGTCTGACCGGTCTCACCATCAGTGATGATACCAGCCACGCCAAGCTGCTTTGTAGCCTCGATGGCAGCGTGAGCCAAGAAGAGCTTTTGGTCTATCTTGCCATCTCCCATTGGGTTGATGTCGTTGAGAGGAGACTTGTCCTTCTCAGCCTGCTCGGCGATGCGAGCCATGGTCTGGACAGCCTCTACTGGATACTTACCGCTAGCAGTCTCGCCAGAAAGCATCAAGGCATCTGTGCGATAGAAGATAGCATTGGCGATATCTGTTACCTCGGCACGTGTAGGACGAGGATTCTTAATCATGGTGTGGAGCATCTGTGTGGCTACGATAACAGGCTTCTGAGCCTTGACACACTTAGAGATGATGCGACGCTGGATACCTGGAATCTTCTCGATTGGCACCTCGATACCCAAGTCTCCACGGGCAATCATGATACCGTATGAAGCCTCGATAATCTCGTCGATATTATCTACACCCTCCTGGTTCTCTATCTTAGAGATAATCTTGATGTCGCTATGATGCTCGTCCAGAATATCCTGCACAGCCTTCACGTCGGCTGCATTGCGCACGAAAGAGTGAGCGATGAAGTCGATGTCGAGTTCGATGGCAAGCAAAATGTTCTTGCGGTCTTTCTCGGTGAGCGCAGGCAAGTCGATGTGCTCACCAGGCACATTCACACTCTTGTGAGCGCCCAGCACGCCCTCGTTCTGCACCTCTGCCACGAGCATAGGGCCCTGGGCATCAATCACCTTCATGTCCAACTCGCCATCATCAAAGAGCAGGTCATCACCTACCTTTACGTCGGCAGCGATGTCTGGATAGCTCACGTTTACGATGTCGTGAGAAGACTCCATCTCTGGACGTCCGAAGATCTTCACTACATCACCTATATTATAATGTATTGGCTCCTCTACACCAGTGGTACGCACCTCTGGACCCTTAGTATCGATCATGATACCAATATGTGGAGACACGGCTCTAACGTTTTTTACAATCGTGCGAATACCGTCCTCTGTGGCATGTGCTGTGTTCATACGAACCACGTTCATGCCAGCAAAAAAGAGTTTGCGGATGAAATCCTGATCGCATCTACGATCACTGATGGAAGCGACAATCTTTGTTTGTTTCATTTTCTTTAATTACCTTATTGAATTATCTATATTCCCAAAATTTTCTGCAAAGATACAAAGAAAATCTGAAATACGCCAATTTTAACGTCATTAAATACAAAAAAAAATCTAACCATCGGCTTTACCGTCCGATTGGTTAGATTTTTTAGCTTATTATTTCCAGGCTTAGATGTCCAAGTCTGGAGCCTTCTCTGCCCCTGCCGCTGCCTCAAACTTAGGCATCACTGTGAAATTGAAGATGCCGGCTATCAGAGCATTCGGCATCTTTCTTACCGTCTGATTGTAGCTCTGCACAGCGTCATTATACTTGCGGCGAGCCTCGCTGATGCGATTTTCCGTACCCTCCTCCTGTACCTGGAGAGCCTTGAAATTCTCGCTAGCCTTCAACTCTGGATAACGCTCTGCCACTACCATCAACTTGGAGAAGGCGGCAGCCAACTCGCCCTGGGCGGCAGCATATTCCTTCAACTTAGCCTCGGTCAGATTGCTGGCATCGAGCTTTACCTGCCCCACTGCTGCACGAGCCTTGGTCACCTCAGCAAAGGTTTCCTTCTCATGTGCAGCGTATGCCTTCACAATCTTGGCTAGCTGTGGCATCATGTCGGCACGACGCTGATATTGAGTCTGCACATTAGCCAACTCGGTGGTAGCCTGTTCCTGCTTCTCCACCATACCATTATAACCACTAAACACCCACAGCACGAGCACTACCACTACGACTGCGGCGATAATCCATCCTTTTTTCTTCATAATCTCAATTATTATTCTTTTTAATTATTTTCTTTAACAAAGCAGGTACAATCACCTGATTTTCAAATATTAAATTCGCAAGCAGAAAATACTGGGATGGCAGGTTTATTACCAGACCTACCAGCTCACGCCCGAGCCTCCTCCACCGAAGCTTCCACCACCGAAGGAGCCACCAGAGAAACCGCCACCAGAAGAGAATCCTCCTCCGCCACCACCCATAAAGAAGGGTGGCATCCAGTCATCATCATGATGGCGACGGGATTGTTGGCGCTTCTTATCTGGCGGTGCAGGCTTGATCCAGCCCATCTTCTCGCAGATATACCTTATTAAATAATAGAGCGGGATTCCGAAGCAGATGAGGAGTGCCAATATGATGACGCCCCAGTCCTCATCACTGTTGACCGTACCCTCATCTACATCCTCCACTCCAGTCATTCCAGTTTTCACCTTATTATATATAGCACGGCTCACAGCAGGCACCGCCTCACCCGGTTCGCCCGCTTTCATATACTTCACGATGCAAGCCCTGCCAATATCATTGCAGTCCACATCCGTCAGTTCCCCCTCCAGTCCCATACCGGGAGCGATGAAAGCCTTGTGGTCGTCCACGGCAATGACGATGACCAAGCCTCGACGGCTCTTCTTGCTGCCCACGCCATACTTGTTGCCCACATCCTGCGCCATACGGAAAGCGTCTTGGTTGTCCACATGCCCCACGATGATGAGCACATTCTGCACACCACACTCCCATTTGAGCCTACCCAGGTAATAATTGGCAGAATCCTTCTGCTGCTTGGTAGCATATCCCTCGGGGTCGGACACATATTGCGTGGAATCTTGCAGGTAAGGAATGGGGATATTATCCGCCGTCCACACCTTCTGAGCAGCCATCGAAAGGGTGCCAAACACTACCACGAAGAAGAGTATATAAAACCTTATTTTTTTCATAAAAATCCAATTTTGGTGCAAAAATACGCAATAAAAACCTTATATGCAAATACTTAGAGCATTTTTTTTGCAAAAAAAAGGTTAACTATTTTGTTATATCATAAAAAACTTGTATCTTTGCACACCGATTTAAGATAAATAAGTTGAATAAATTAAAATATACAAGAAATGACAAAAGCAGATATCATTAATGAAGTATCGATGTCCACAGGTATTCCTAAGAAGGAAGTAAGCATCGTAGTTGAGGCATTCATGGAAGAAGTGAAGAAGAGCCTCATCGAGAAGAAAGAGAGTGTTTTCATGCGTGGCTTCGGTAGCTTCAACATCAAGCACCGCGCTGAGAAGACAGCTCGCAACATCTCTAAGAACACCACTATCACCATCCCAGCTCACGATCAGCCAAGCTTCAAGCCATCTAAGAGCTTTATCGAGGAGATGATGAACGCTAAGTAATCAGAAGAGATAACATTATTATAATAACAATATTTTAAATTTTTAAAATCATGCCAAACGGAAAGAAAAAGAAGGGCCACAAGATGGCTACTCACAAGCGTAAAAAGAGATTACGTAAGAACAGACATAAGAGCAAGTAAGTAAGCAGGCTGTAATGCGCAGCCTACTCTACTCTAGAGTGCTCTCGGTCAGTTCGTGACTGAGGGGGTGTGTCAGTTCAGATATGGAGTGGCATGCCCTTTTTTTTTAGTATTAACATTTTTAATAAGATTATTGAAGAAACTATGACAAGCGAAGTTGTAATTGATGTCCAACAGAAGGACATTTCCATCGCTCTCATGGAGGACAAGCAGCTGGTGGAATACCAGAACGAACCTCGTGAGGCTTCCTTCTCTGTGGGCAACATCTACATCGCAAAGGTTAAGAAACTGATGCCAGGACTTAACGCTTGCTTCGTGGATGTAGGTTATGAGCGCGACGCCTTTCTTCATTATCTTGACCTAGGAAGTCATTTCAATTCCTACCAGAAGTATCTTAAACAAGTACAGAGCGACAGAAAGAAACTTTTCCCATTCTCAAAGGCCAGCAAGCAGCCTGAACTGGAAAAGGACGGCAGCATTCAGAATGTCCTGAAAGTGGGACAGGAAGTGCTGGTGCAAATCGTTAAAGAACCAATCTCTACCAAGGGGCCACGACTCACGGGAGAAATCTCCTTCGCAGGTCGATACTTGGTACTCATGCCATTCGGTGACAAAGTTTCTGTCTCGTCGAAGATTAAAAGCGGTGAAGAACGCTCTCGACTCAAACAGCTCCTGCACAGCATCAAACCTAAGAATTGCGGCGTTATCGTACGCACTGTGGCAGAGGGCAAGAAAGTCGCTGAGCTCGATGCTGAGCTGAAAGTCCTGGTGAAGCGATGGGAGGATGCTATCGCCAAGGTGCAGAAGACCCAGCAACGCCCGCAACTCGCCTTCGAGGAGACCGGAAGAGCCGTCGCTCTCATCCGAGACTTGTTTAACCCATCTTACGAGAACATCTACGTCAATGACCCTGACGTGATGAACGAGGTGAAAAACTATGTTTCTCTAATAGCCCCTGAAAAGGCGGGCATAGTTAAGCTCTACACCGGTAAGGTGCCTATCTTCGACAACTTCAACATCACCAAGCAGATCAAGTCTGCCTTCGGTCGAGTGGTGAACTATAAGCATGGCGCTTATCTCATCATCGAGCATACCGAGGCGCTGCACGTTGTCGATGTGAACAGTGGCAACCGCACTCGTGAGAAAGGTCAGGAAGCGAATGCTCTCGACGTGAACCTCGGCGCTGCCGATGAATTGGCCCGACAGTTGCGCCTCCGTGATATGGGAGGCATCATCGTGGTGGACTTCATCGACATGAACCTTGCCGAAGACCGACAGCTGCTCTATGAGCGCATGTGCAAGAACATGCAGAAGGACCGTGCCAAGCACAACATCCTGCCTCTGAGCAAGTTTGGTCTGATGCAGATTACCCGCCAGCGCGTTCGTCCAGCCATGGACGTCAACGTAGAGGAGACCTGCCCTACCTGCTTCGGCACGGGCAAGATCAAGTCGAGCATCCTCTTCACCGACCAATTGGAAAGAAAGATCGACCGCCTAGTCAACAAGATTGGCGTCAAGAAATTCACTTTGTATGTAAACCCTTACGTAGCCGCCTTCATCAACAAGGGCTTCATCTCCTTGAAGCGCAAATGGCAGCTCAAGTATGGTTTCGGAGTCAGCGTGATTCCTTCCCAGAAACTGGCGTTCCTCCAGTACGAATTCTACGACAAGGACAACCAGTATCTCGACATGCAGGAAGAGCAAGAGACTAAGTAACTCTGCATACAAAAAACACAAACTAGAAAAGCTTCACTCGCAATACTGAAAGCGAGTGAAGCTTTTTTCATTATTGATATTTTCTCATATACAGAATTAGCAAATATTTTTGGGATACTGCAACCTTTTCGCCTTTCATTTCGTCTAAGCTACAAATATTAGTAAGAAAATAGTATAAACATTAAAATAAAAGAAAGGAAAAGAATTATGATTTTAAGTACCACTCCAACCATAGAAGGTCACCCTATCCGTGAGTATCGTGGCGTAGTAACAGGCGAAACCATCATCGGTGCCAACATGTTTAAGGATTTCTTTGCCAGCATCCGTGATGTGATAGGTGGCAGAAGCGGCTCCTACGAGAGCGTGCTCCGTGAGGCCAAGGACACCGCCCTGCGCGAGATGAGCGATCGTGCAGCCTCCCTAGGCTGCAATGCCATCGTAGGCATCGACTTGGATTACGAGACCGTAGGCAGCAATGGCAGCATGCTGATGGTAACCTGCAGCGGCACAGCCGTCATCCTATAACGCACTCAGCATGTGTGTATTTCATAAGGGGCGAACAGGAACAAGAAAGGCTTCTGTTCGCCTCTATATTAAAGAAGATTGCCGAAATAAAACAAAGAATTATATACTTTTTTCCAAAAAAGCTTGTTACATTCAAATAAAAAGAATCATTTCAAGCCACTATTTCCTCGTGAAATAGACGAAGCTTTTTATACCAAACCTCCTAAAAACGACGTGGAAAGAATGGAACAAATCAAGAATCCAAGAAAATTAAGAACAAGACTTATGTTTTGCGACTTACTAGAAGATTTCTGTTCATAGTTTTCAGTCCTCTCTAAATGTTAAAGTATATAACTCGCTCTAATTTGGACTTTGATTGAAAATCAAGAAGTTGGGCGTTTGCCTATATTATATAGGTAACAATATGGAAACGAGCGGACTTCTGCTCGTTTCTGTATTTTGCAATATGCAAAGAACGCCTCAATTCGGGGACAAAGATACGATATTTTTCTAAATATCCAATGATTTACAAGAGGA
>ERZ1035006.567-NODE-567-length-28651-cov-8.198769_pt1 | contig 28651 bp, 25 predicted proteins | sample MGYA00520694_ERZ1035006 | MGnify/ENA primary metagenome ERZ1035006 (study PRJEB33766, sample SAMN09781746) | gut metagenome | biome: gut microbiome | host: Homo sapiens | place: Madagascar | study: EMG produced TPA metagenomics assembly of the PRJNA485056 data set... | reverse complement strand
TTCCAGAGGAAAGATGTGTTATAATAGATAGAGATTTTTGTTTTATAACTTCGGAATATTGTTAACCTCATTTCGCAAAATGTGTTGGCTCGGTGATAACCTCATATCATTTGAGGTTTGAGAGCCTTGTTAATTCAAGAAGGTGTAAAACTGTGAGTTAGTTACCTGTTGTGACATTAACATGCCACAGGCGCGAGATGATGGGTGCTGACTACGAGTGAGGAGGGTGCTTGTTATGAGAAAAAAATGTTGTCTGCTAGCTGTAATGGTTTGTGCACTGTTGTTGTGTGCATGTTCCAAATCGGAGCCGGTTGAGACGGCAGATCAGTGGGATTGTTCGGTTTCGTGGCTGGATGAATCAGGCGATGGTTCTTATGTCATTACATATAGTAATGAGCGGGTGATTTCCGCTGCTGGTGTGCTGACGATTCAAAACCAGAATGATTTTGATATTACGGTACATTTGTTGTCAGATGCGCAGAAGGAGCAAACGGCACAGATCGCAGCAGGTGGAGTGACCGTTTTGAAGCAGATACAGCCGGATGTGGAATATACCGTGGGCTGTCATGCGGACGTTCCGGATGGAACGGACATCCGCCTGATGGTCTACGAGGGGGAACGGGCAGATATTTACTCACACTGACCGGGTAATGGAATCGTGCATTGCTGCAGCTGGTGAAGATCAGAATTATTATGGAGAGATAACAGATATGGTCAGACGTTTTGAAAAAACGACAGGCAGATATATAGAAAAAATCATCGGTCAGGATCGGTTTGCCTATGCGCATTCAGATACAAATGATTTTTATGATCTGATTGAGTGGTCGAAGGTGGGCGGCTATCAGGGCTCGGTGATTTTGTTTTATGATTTTGAGACCGGAGCAGTTTATGAGCCGTTTTCGAAAAAGAGAAATGTTGTATATAGCAACCCGGTCTATGCAAAGGGATGGTACTATTTTTTGCAGGGTGATTATGATGAGAAGAAAATCACCTTGTATCGTTATATTCCGGGAGAACTTCTGGAAAAAGAGACTGAGTTGTCTACCGAAGCTGTAGAGCTGTACAATTTGCGTGTAATCGGAAATCCAGTACATGTGATCAGCCAGGACCACCACACATTTGAATGCTATTATCCGGAGCGGATTTCATTTTCGCTCAGCCCTCAGGAAAGCGTGATTTTCATGGAGGACGGCAAAATATATATTGAAAAATGGATCGAGGAAGGCTGGGATGAAGAAGCGGGTCGTGCGACTGATCAGTATAACTACTATGATAAAGTGATTGTCAAAGATTATGGTGGAAATATACTCTCTGAGGAAGTCGGAGGTCTGTATCAGGCGGCAGACGGTACGTGGTGGATCGCCTAGATATCCGGAAAAACCCCGGTCACATTGCCGTGACCGGGGTATATAAAAATGGGGTGTCAGTTGTTAACAGCCGAGTTTGAAATATCTGCAAAGTGCAGAAAATAACTCGGAACAGCTATTGAAATTAAAACACATAGTTACGTCCTCCTTATTGTCATATTTTGTGCATCAGCTGAATACAAATGGATTGTAACAATTCTGTAACAAATCCGCAATAGGATTGAACTGGTAATGCACACAAATCATGGCAGATGCCTGTTGGGAACAGGGGGGTAACTGTTATTTTGTCAGCTCGGCAACGACCTGATTGATGACTTTGCCGTCAGCCTTTCCTTTTAGTTCGCCCATGACAGCTTTCATGATCTGTCCTTTATTCTTGGTCGCGAGCACATCAGCAAATTTTTCCTGCAGAATCGCTGAGACTTCCTCAGCAGAGAGCATCTTCGGGGCAAACTCGCTCATGATCTCATAGCGCTTTTTGTACTCTTCTAACAGTTCGGTACGGTCTGCAGGGCAGCTGTCGATCTGTTCCTTTACGGATTTGATCTCTTTCAAGATCGCCTCATTTGCCATCTCGTCGGGTATATCATCTCTGCATCCGGCATCGATACCTTTCTTTTTGACCGCTGATACGAGCGCTGCGATGGCGTCTTTGCGGAATTTATCTTTTGCTTTCATGGCTGCGATCATGGCAGTCTGTAATTCTTTTAACTTCATGATAGATCCTCCTTATGTCTTGTTGCTTTTTACTTGAAAAGCAGTTTACTCCCACATATTATACTCCAATTTAAGGGTCGTGCAAATAAAAAACGAATGTTAACCAATATAAAAACGAAGGTTGACAATTAAAAACAGATCGTTTACAATGTCAAAAGACAATAGCGAAGAAGGAGCGAATGATTATGAATATGAAAACAAAGGAATTGACATTGACTGCATTGATGGCCGCAGTGATCTGCGTGCTCGGACCGCTTGCGATACCGCTGCCGTTCAGCCCGGTGCCGATCTCGCTGACGATGGTAGGTGTGTATCTGGCTGTATATGCGGTTGGCATGTGGCGGGGAACAATTGCTATGTGCTTATATCTTCTGCTTGGTCTTGTTGGGCTTCCGGTATTTTCCGGATACACCGGCGGCCCTGCAAAGCTGTTCGGACCGACTGGCGGATATCTGATCGGATTTATCTTTACGGCGCTGATCAGCGGATTTTTTATTGACCGTTGGTGGAAGAACCGCATCATTTCAGCGCTCGGCATGGTACTTGGAATTGCGGTGGCATATGTGTTTGGCAGTGCATGGCTGGCATATCTGAATGGACTGACATTTGCGCAGGCGCTGGCGGCAGGGGTGATTCCTTACGTTGGCTTTGACCTGATCAAGATTGTATTGATAGCGATCATCGGTACGGAACTGAAAAAATGCCTGATCAAGGCAAATCTGGTCACTGCACGTGAGGCATAAGCGGCTTGGCGTGAAAGACAAAATAAAAAGCGGAATATAAGAGGAACCTTACTGGCATTGCTTTAAGGTTCCTTTTTTTGCGTGTATCGTGTATAATAAAAAAGATTGGGGCTAGGAGGAGACCGAACAGCTCCGCGGATTGATACAGTGGAAGAGGACAGATGGAGGCAAGTGGAGATGTTGGATAAAATGCATGAGACGGATAGCCTGCGGGGGCATAGCCTGCAGCCGTTAGATGAGATTGCTGGTTTTCAGGTGCGCCCCGGATTTTACCGCACCAACGGAGCAGTGCAGGGTAAGGGGGGCGTGAGTTTTACGATCAGTTCGCATTATGCGACGGGCTGTACGCTGCTGCTGTTCCATCCGAGAGAACGTGAGCCATATGCGAGATTGCCATTTCCGGACAATTACCGCATCGGCAGCACGTATTCCATGTTTGTGTTCGGCTTAAAGATCGAGGATTTTGAATATGCCTATCAGTTTGATGGCCCTTATGACGAGGCACAGGGGCACCGGTTTGACAAAAACGCCATTCTGTTAGACCCATATGCACGGGCTGTGACCGAACAGCGTGTATGGGGAGAAAAGTTTGAGGGCGAGCACATATATAAAGCACGGGTTGTGGAAAATAACTTTGACTGGGGCGCCAGAAAGCAGTTGGAGAACAAGCTGGAGGATCTCATCATCTATGAAATGCATGTGCGTGGTTTTACCATGAGCCCGACATCGGGAGTGGGGGCGCGCGGTACCTTCGAAGGTATTCGTGAAAAGATCCCTTATCTGAAGGAACTGGGTGTCAATGCGATAGAACTGATGCCGATCTTTGAATTTGATGAGATGGATTCTGCCAGGGAGCATGAGGGCAGGCAGCTGCTCGATTACTGGGGCTATAATACCGTATGTTTTTTTGCACCGAATACGAGTTATTCATCCGTGCAGGAACACAATCACGAGGGAGATGAGCTCAAGCGCCTGATTCGGGAACTGCATGAGAATGGGATTGAGGTCATTTTGGATGTTGTATTCAACCATACGGCAGAGGGAAATGATCTCGGACCGACATTCTCTTTTAAAGGAATCGATAACAAGATCTACTATATGCTGACGCCGGAAGGCTATTATTATAATTTCAGCGGCTGTGGCAACAGTGTGAATTGTAATCATCCGATCGTGCGTCAGTTTATCATGGACTGTCTGCGCTACTGGGTTGTGGAGTACCGGGTGGATGGCTTCCGCTTTGATCTGGCATCGATTCTCAGCAGGGATCAGAACGGGGCACCGATGGACAATCCGCCATTGCTCGAGAATATGGCATTTGACCAGATTCTCTCCGGAGTAAAGCTGATCGCAGAGGCGTGGGATGCGGGCGGACTCTATCAGGTCGGCACATTTCCGAGCTGGAACCGCTGGGCGGAGTGGAATGGCAGATACCGGGATGATATGCGCCGTTTCCTAAAAGGGGATGATGGCATGGCACCGGCGGCAGTGGCACGCATGACCGGCTCACGCGATATCTATGATCCCCTCGTGCGTGGTCAGAGCGCATCCGTGAATTTTCTGACCTGCCACGATGGATTTACGCTGTATGATCTGTATGCCTACAATATGAAGCATAATGAGGCAAACGGCTGGAACAATACGGATGGGGATAATAACGGAAACAGTTGGAACTGTGGCTGCGAGGGGGATGCGCAGGATGCGCAGGTAGAAGCGCTGCGCAGGCGGATGATCAAAAACGCTTTTGCAGCATTGCTGTGCAGCCGCGGACCGGCGATGTTCTATGCGGGTGATGAATTCTGTAATACGCAGCACGGAAACAACAACGCATATTGTCAGGACAATGAGATCTCATGGCTGGACTGGAGCCGCAAGGAGAAATATGCAGATGTGTATGCGTTTGCGCAGTTTATGATCCGTTTTAGAAAGGAACATCCGGTACTGCGCAAGCCGACGCGTCCTGCTGCATGCGGATTCGCAGATATTTCTTACCATCATGGACGTGCGTGGAATGCCGACTGTGGCAACAATGCCAGACTGATCGGGCTGTTATATGCCGGACAGGATGATGCCGGAGCAGATGATCTGGTATTTGTTGGTGTAAATACTTATTGGGAAAAACTGGGGACGAGTTTCCCGGATGCACCGTCAGGCAAACGGTGGATGCTCGTTGCGGATACAGCCCGTGAGGAGGCACTGCCGATCAATGAGCCTGTCGTTGCCGGGCGTTATGACCTCGCACCGCGCAGTGTGATCGTTCTGACCATCTGTGAAAAAGATGATACAAGATAATACAAGGTGATGGAAAAGAAAAGTTGTATTGCGCATGCAGCATGCGAATGAATTTTCTTGCGCAAAATGCACAAAAAAGTACGTGAAATATTTGAAAATTTCAAAAATAGCCGACAATATGTACAAATTATGAACAAATTGTGAATGCACAAGCCTAAAAAACACCAATTACAATACAACTTTAGAAAGAAAAATGGTTGTATTTTATTGCAAATATCTGGATGGGTGATTATAATAAGACCTATCAAACAAACACATACTAAGGGAGGGACATGTGTATGAAAAAGATTTTAAAAAAAGTAGCCGCAGTTCTTTTGGCTACAACCATGGTAGTCGGCATGACAGCATGCGGATCTGGATCTGATTCTTCAGAGCCTGCAAACACCGACAGCAACAGCAGTGATTCAGCTGAGAGCACAGATGATACTGCTTCCACAACTACTGCACCTGACAAGATCAAGATTGGTGTATCTATCTGGTCTTCCACAGACGTACTTGGTTCCCAGTGTAAGAAGATCCTTGACGCAGCAGCAGATGCTTTAGGAGTAGAAGTTCAGTATGTTGACCAGGGACATGTATCTGAGAAGGTTACAGCTTCTGTAGAGCAGTTAGTGGCAGCAGGATGTCAGGGTATCATTATCTGTAACTCATCTGATACAGAGATGACTTCAGCAATTAAGACTTGTGATGATAACAAAGTTTATCTGTCACAGTTCTTCCGTATTATCAGCGAGGAGAACAGCGCAGATATCTATCAGGCAGCTAAGGATTCCGCTTACTACATCGGTGCCGTTCACGAAGATGAGCCGGCAAACGGTGAGGCACTTGTAAACATCCTTCTGAACAACGGCGACCGTAACATCGGTCTGATCGGTTGGGAGCAGGGAGATGCTACATGGCTTGGAAGATGGGAAGGCTACAAGGCAGGCGTTGAGAAGTGGAACGCAGATCATCCCGATGATCAGGCAGCACTTTCTGAGCCTCAGTACGCTGGTACTACTTCTGAGGGTGGTTCAAAGGCAGCAGAAGCCCTGATGGCAGCAGATCCTTCACTGGATGCACTGATTCCTGCAGGCGGCGGCGGAGATCCTCTTCAGGGAGCTATCGCAGCAGTAGAGCGTGCCGGCAAGACAGACTCTATCGATATCGTTTCTACAGACTTCTTACCTGACCTTGGTGAGAGACTTGCAAACGGATCTATGGCTGGTGAGTCAGGTGGACATTACTGTGATCCTCTGATTTCCTTCATGATGGTTTACAATGCAATCAAGGGTAACTACACAGACTTCGCAGGCAAGTTTGAGGACGTTCCGTTCCCTTACCTGTATGTATCATCAGCAGATGATTACGCAGATTACGAGAAGTATTTCGTAGATCAGTTACCTTACACCGCAGATGAGCTGGTTGAGATGTCAAACGAGAGTCTTGACGACTTAAAGAAGACCGCGCTGAGCGTTTCTATTGAAGATGCGGCAGCACGTTCCGGTAAATAAGAGATAGAATAGCGGAAAATAACTTTGAAAAGGTGGCGTCGCAATGGCAATGCCACCTTTTCTTAATCAGAAATGACGATAAAAAGAGGTAGATGATATGAGCACTAAAAAACTTTCGGGGAAAGCAATGGGATATCTTATCCTGTGCGGTCTGGTTATACTTTCCTGGCTAATTTTTAAAATCCTGACTCCGCATAACTTCGGTTCATTTTCAAATATGCTGAATTATTTCCAGGCGAGTCTGATCGCCACTGTCGGGGCGGTAGGTTTCTATTTTGTAATGGTAATGGGAATGTTCGATTTCTCGATCGGTGCAAACATTATGCTGTCTGCAATCGTAGGCTGTGTAATGGCTACACGGTTTAACTTAGGATATTTTGGACTGATCTTTGGATGTATCATTACCGGAACGATTGTCGGCGCATTGAATGGTATGTTCTATGTAAAACTCCGTATTCCGTCTATGATCGTTACGACCGGTCTTGCCCTGATATATGAGTCAATGGCAAACTATATTGCAGGCGGCGTAGAACAGACATTGCCTTCAAACCTGCGTGCATTCGGACAGATGCCCGGCGACATTATCCTGGCATTGCTGGCGTGCGTAGTTGCTTACATATTCCTGAATTATACCAAGATCGGTACCTATACCTATGCGATCGGCAGTGATGAGTTCGTTGCCAAGAACATGGGTATCAATGTAAATAAATACAAAGTGCTGGCATTCATTTTAAGTGGTGCATTCCTCGGAGTCATGGCAATCCTGACAATCAGTTATGGATCATCTATGGTCGCTGTAACAGGTATGGCTTCCATGAGCCGAAACTTTGTACCTACGATGGGATGTTTCTTTGGTCTGGCTTTTAAGAAATATGGTATGCCGTTACCGGCCATTATCATCGGTGAGTTCGTGATCAATATTATTTTCTTTGGATTTATCGCACTCGGAGCTCCGACTGCAATCCAGGACGTTATCACAGGACTGGCACTGCTTATTATCATTACTGTGACAACCAAGGCTACAAAGGGCGAGATCGTCAAGTAATGAAAGGGGGAAGACAGCAATGAGTGAAGTAAGATTACAGGTAAAAAATCTATGTAAAAACTTTGGTATTACCAAAGCCGTTCAGGATGTATCCTTCAATATCAATAAAGGCGAGGTACATGCACTGATCGGAGAGAACGGTTCCGGAAAATCTACGCTGACAAATATGCTGACAGGCATTTACAGTATCGGCAGCGGAAGTTTTATTCTGGATGGAAAGGAAATTCATCCCAAAAATCAGGTGGAGGCAAATGAAGAAGGCGTGTCCATCATCGTGCAGGAACTCGGTACATTGTCCGGACTGACAGTTGCAGAGAATATCTTCCTCGGACATGAGGATCAGTTTGTACATTTTGGGTTAAAAAATACAAATGCCATGAATCGTAAAGCGCAGGAACTGCTCAAGCAGTACGGCTTCGAGCGGATCAAGGCATCTGATATGATTGATAATTACAATTTCGAGGATCGTAAGCTCGTAGAGATCGTAAAGGCTACTTATTTCAATCCGAAGATCGTAGTTATCGATGAGACAACGACAGCACTCTCACAGGAAGGACGTGAGGAGCTGTATAAGCATATGGATCGCATTCGTGAGAGTGGCAATACCGTTATTTTCATCTCACATGACCTCCCGGAAATTATTGAGCGATCTGATACGATCACAATCCTGCGTGATGGTGTGTATATCGATACCGTCAAGAGCTCGGATGTCGATGAGGATGCATTAAAGAAACTGATGGTAGGCCGTGAAGTGACCGGTGATTATTACCGTTCTGATTATGGCGAGAAAGTCTCTGATGAAGTTGTATTATCTGTAAAGAATGTGACAGTACCCGGACTGATCGAGAATGTGACCTTTGATCTGCATAAGGGCGAGATTCTCGGATTTGGTGGTCTGTCTGAGTCTGGTATGCATGAGATCGGAAAAGCAATCTTTGGTGCTTCCTATGACCGTGAGGGTAGTGTGACACTGGCAGACGGAACACAGATCAATGATATTCCGACTGCAATCAAGCACAGCATCGCATATACATCAAAGGACCGTGACAATGAGTCTGTTGTATTGAACCAGAGTATCGGAGATAATATCTGTCTGCCGTCACTCGATGAACTCGCAGGAAAGGGACCGTTCCTCAGCGATAAGAAGAGACGCGATTTTGCCAATACGTATGCGCAGCAGATGTCAGTCAAGATGGTCAATGTGGATCAGTTTGTTTCCAACCTGTCCGGTGGTAACAAGCAGAAGGTCGTTCTGGCAAGATGGATCGGAAAAGATTCTGATATTGTCGTATTGGACAGCCCGACACGAGGCATTGATATCAAGGTAAAACAGGACATCTACCAGTTAATGAACGCGATGAGAAAAAATGGTAAGTCCATCATTATGATTTCAGAAGAGTTGATGGAGCTGATCGGTATGTGTGACCGTATTGTCATCATGAAAGACGGAAAGATCAGCGGTGAACTGGGGCGCGATGAGCATCTGGATGAGAATGGTCTGATTTCGATGATGGTATAAGGAGGCAGTTATGGCAAGTCAAGCAAGTGCAAACACAAAAGAGCAGGAGCTCAAAAAAGTATCAAAGATGTCGCTGGTTCGTTCGCTTCTGCCGATCGTAGGACTGGTTGTGGTATTCCTGTTATTCAACATTCTGACGAACTTCAGAATGATGGGAAATATGTCACTGGTACTATCACAGGTATATGTAACGATGATTTCAGCGATGGGTGTATTCTTTATCATGACCATGGGTGGACTGGATTTCTCCCAGGGATCAATTTTAGGAATCGCATCGATTGTAGTATGTATGTTATCCAAGGTCAGTATTCCTCTGGCAATCGTTGGAGGTATCGTAGTTGGTGCGGCGATCGGAGCAATCAACGGTTACTTCTATGTATACCGTAAGATCAAATCTTTCATTGTTACGATCTGTACCATGTTCCTGTTCCGTGGATTTATCAAATATCTGACCACCAACTCACCGGTAGCAGGTTCAGCAAAGCTGATCAATTATGACAGTACCGCACTCAAAGTAACATGCACCATAGTGATTCTGGTGATTGGATTCGTGATCTTCCGTTTCACAAAATTCGGTACATACTTAAAGGCGATCGGTGCCGGCGAGAAAGCAGCAATGTTCTCCGGTATCCGTACAGACCGTATGAAGTTCTGGATCTATGTACTGGCAGGTGCGATCACAGGATTCGCAGCATTTATTAACGTTATCAAAGTAGGTTCCGTTACATCTTCAGGTGGTAACCAGTTGGAGACACAGATTCTGATCGCGCTCGTACTTGGTGGTATGCCGATCTCTGGTGGTGCAAAGGTTCGTTTCGAGAATATTATTGTAGGTTCCTTGCTGTACATTGTATTGAACAGCGGATTGACGATGATGGGATTCACTACCCAGATGATGCAGTTGATCCAGGGTATTGTATTCCTGATCTTCGTAGCAGTATTTGCGGATCGCGAGTCTATTCAGGTAATTAAATAAAATTACGGAGCAGCTATGCGGAATACGGATCAGGATGTCCTGAAATATCAAAAATTGTATCATTGGGCACATACGGTCATCACAAGTGGTGTGATGAACCCTATGGATAAGTTCCCATCCGAGACGAGTCTGCAGAAGAAGTTCGGCTATTCCAGGCAGACTGTTCGCACGGCACTTCAGAAGCTGGAAGAAGAAGGCCTGATTGTACGCGTCCGTGGAAGCGGAACATATGTCGCTTACGAGGGACATTCATCAGATGAGGAAAGACCCAGGATCGGATTGCTGCTCAGCTACTATTCCGATTATCTGTTTCCGAGAGTGTATGATGGTATCGAGTCTGCATTGAAGGAAAAAGGGTATGACATCGAGGTGGCAGTCACGAAAAATTACCTGAATGCTGAGGCTCTCTATCTGGAGGGCATGTTCAAGCGCCGGGTATCAGGATTGATTATTGAGGGAACGCGTTCCGCGTTCCCAAATCCGAATATTCGTCTGTATGAAGAGATCCGCAGGCGTAATCTGCCGACCTTATTCATTCACAATCATTATGCTAACCAGACCTTTGACAGTGTCGAGATGGCTGATGCGAAGGCTGCTTATGAGGCTACGAAGATGTTGATTGAGTATGGGCATCGAAAAATCGGGGCGATCTTTAAGTATGATGATATGCAGGGCATTGAACGGTATAAAGGCTATATTCAATGTCTGTCAGATTATGGAATCCCCTTTGACGAGGATTGTGTCCGGTGGTATTCGACAAAGGATATGGAAGAAAAGCTGGGCAAAAAGGGACTGATGCATATTTACCGGAGAACGAAAGAATGTACAGCGATGGTCATGTATAATGATGAGGTGGCAGATTATTATATGGAGTTTCTGGAGGAACGTGGGATGCGGGTTCCGGAGGATCTGTCGCTGCTCTCATTTGATGATGCGGAACTACAGCAGGTAGACCGGATTAAGGTGCTGTCTGTGGTTCATCCCAAATACAAACTGGGCAGGGTGGCAGGAAAAAATATGTTGCGGATGCTGGAGGATGAACAGTGGCAGACCAGAAATTATTCTTACCGTTTTCCGGTGCAGTTCAATGATGGAAATTCAATTATGAAACATTAGAAGAACGTGTGTGGCAGATGCTGCACACGTTTTTCTCTCTGTTTTTATAGATTGTTTGTAACTGTGAGTACTGAACAGTTACGATCGTTTTAGGATTGACGCTGTCGGAATGGGAATTTATAATGGGAAAATAGAAAATTATGAGAAGAGGAATCTGTGACTATGAGAATACCGGTAGTCGTTGATTGCCGAGACAGATACCGGCTGAGGTATCATTTCAGGCTGAGGCGTTTCGGGCTGGATCGCGGTACGGAGCACAAATATCGTGGATTGATCTCGAAACGGAGGTTGGAGCGTCTGGAGGCATATTGCAGGGAAAACCATCTGAAATATTATATAGACAATCGTTATGGTACACGTGATTCCGGCTACCGTTCGCGCTTCCTGGCACATGATACGCCAGTGCTTGGATGCTTTTATTTCTGCGCCTATTGTGGCAGGCCTGTCTCTAAAAAACGTGTGACAGTAGATCATCTGTATCCGGTTGCGAAGGTGTCGCGTGATCTTGAATTACAGAAAAAGCTGCGCAGACAGGGCATTGATGACCTCAACAGTGAGAAAAATCTGGTGCCTGCTTGCTACCGGTGTAACCAGGCAAAGGGAGCGCAGATGGGAGCCTGGATCAGAAGGGGAAAGATCGGGCGGCATGCATGGGTATGGGCCGTTCGCTGGTTTTGCAGACTGCTGCTTTTGGCAGCTGTATTATATGTATGCTATCAATGGTATCATGCGTATCATGATCATTCATTCATATCCCATTTTAGCAGCATTGTATCTAATTTTGCACATGGAAAATGAGTCTGGGAATTGTAAAAATTTCTGAAATATACTACAGTTATAAATAATGTGAAACGATAGAGGAATAGATCATGGGAATGAATGATGTGGTGAGTGCAGAACGGCTGCATATCGGATTTTTTGGCTGCCGGAATGCGGGAAAATCGAGTCTGGTCAATGCAGTGACAGCACAGAATCTGTCAGTCGTCAGCAATACAGCAGGGACGACGACTGATCCGGTGAAAAAAGCGATGGAGCTGTTGCCGATTGGACCGGTGGTGATTGTAGATACGCCCGGATTTGATGATACAGGTGAACTCGGGGCACAGCGTGTTGCCCGGACTGCACAGGTATTGCAGACGATTGATGTAGCGGTGCTTGTTGTTGATGGGACTGTGGGCGCAGTTCAGACAGACCGGGAATTGCTGGAATTGTTTGAAGCGCGCAAACTGCCGTATCTGATTGCGTGGAATAAGGCTGATGCAGATGTACCGGCTGTGGAACTGGCGGGTGTACCATTGGAGCGTCAGGTGCGGGTGAGTGCAAAGACCGGGCAGGGTATCCACGAATTGAAAGAAGCGATCGGCGCGCTTGCAAAAGGGCATCTGGAACCGCCACCGCTCATAGCGGACAAGCTGAAGAAAGGTGATCTGGTCGTGCTTGTTGTGCCGATCGATTCGGCCGCGCCGAAGGGCAGGCTGATCCTGCCGCAGCAGCAGACGATCCGGGATATACTGGATGCGGATGCGCGGGCGCTTGTGGTAAAAGAAAATGAGCTGGCACACACACTCGGGGAATTGAACACGCCGCCGGCGCTCGTGATTACAGATTCACAGGCGTTTGCAGCGGTGATGAATGTCGTGCCGGAAGAGGTCAGACTGACTTCTTTTTCGATTCTGATGGCGCGCAGAAAAGGATTTCTGGAGATGGCGGTGGCTGGTGCGTCAAAGCTGGATGAGCTGAACGATGGTGATAAGGTACTCATCTGTGAGGGATGCACACATCACAGGCAGTGCGGTGACATTGGAACGGAGAAATTACCGAAATGGCTGCGGGCTTATACCGGCGGGAAACTGGAACTGACATTTGCGTCCGGCAGGGATTTTTCAGATCATGTGGCAGATTATGCACTGGTCATCCATTGTGGCGGATGCATGCTGACTGAGCGCGAAGTGCGCTCGCGGATGGAGCAGGCAGTAGCTGCAGGAGTACCGGTCACGAATTACGGCACGGCGATTGCGCAGATGAATGGTATTCTGCAGCGTTCATTGTCTGTCTTTCCGGAAATTTAAACAATAATAGGAAGGCCGGATGGGATTCCTACAAAAACGATAGATGTAAAACTGTGATGGGGGAATGGATGGAAAAAAATATACAAAGAATCGATACCCTGGTATCTGCCGGTAATCTGCCGGGGGAAGATCTGGCTGCTTTACTCACAGAGGCAACGCCTGAGAGCGATGGATATTTGTTTGCGCAGGCACGCAAAGTGAGGGAAGAAATATACGGCAAAGCAGTGTATATGCGCGGACTCATTGAATTTACGAATTATTGTAAAAATGATTGTTATTATTGTGGGATCAGACGCAGTGCTGCACATGCGGACCGTTACAGGCTGAGTGAGGGGCAGATCCTGGATTGTTGTGAAAAGGGTTATGCACTCGGCTTCCGGACATTTGTGCTGCAAGGCGGGGAAGACGGATATTATACGGATGAGCGAATTGTATCGATAGTAGCAAAGATAAAGAAAAAATATCCGGATTGTGCGTTGACGCTGTCGATCGGTGAGCGTGGGCGGGATAGCTATCAGGCATTTTTCGATGCAGGGGCAGACCGTTACCTGCTGCGCCATGAGACGGCAGATGAGGCGCATTACAGATTGCTGCATCCGGCAGAACTGAGCCTGGCACATCGTAAGCAATGCCTAAGACAGCTAAAGGAGATCGGTTATCAGGTCGGCTGCGGATTTATGGTCGGTTCACCGGGACAGACACCGGAATGTCTGGTAGAGGATCTGATGTTTATCAAGGAGCTGAAGCCGCATATGGTCGGGATCGGACCATTTGTGCCGCATCACGATACCCCTTTTGCGGATCAGCCGCAGGGGGGACTGGAGCTGACGCTGCGGCTGCTTGCGGTCATACGTCTGATGAATCCGCATGTGCTGCTCCCGGCGACGACTGCGCTCGGGACGATTGACCCAAAAGGCCGTGAAAAAGGCATTTTGGCGGGAGCTAATGTTGTTATGCCGAATCTCTCTCCGGGAGATGTCCGAAAAAAATATTTACTATATGACAACAAGATCTGTACCGGAGATGAAGCAGCAGAGTGTGTCAACTGCTTAGGAAACAGAATCGCGTCCACTGGCTATGAACTGGTCAGTGACCGTGGGGATTATAAATAGGAGGAATCATTTATGTACAACCCAAAATCAAATAAGGCAGAAGAGTTTATCGATGATGGAGAGATTCTGGATACACTGGAGTATGCCGGGAAAAACAAAAACAATGCCGAGTTAATTGACCAGATCCTGGAGAAGGCAAAGCTGCGCAAGGGGCTGACACACCGCGAGGCGGCAGTGCTGCTCGATTGTGAGCTGGAGGACAAGAACGAACAGATCTATGCACTGGCAAAACAGATCAAAAAGGACTTTTATGGCAACCGTATTGTTATGTTTGCACCGTTATATCTGTCCAATTATTGTATCAACAGCTGTGTGTACTGCCCGTATCATATTAAAAATAAGCATATCGCCCGTAAAAAGCTGACGCAGGAGGAGATCCGTGCGGAGGTCATCGCACTGCAGGATATGGGTCACAAGAGACTGGCATTAGAGACTGGCGAAGATCCGGTCAACAATCCGATTGAGTATGTGCTCGAGAGTATTGAGACGATCTATGGCATCAAGCATAAAAACGGTGCGATCCGCCGTGTGAATGTCAACATTGCAGCGACGACTGTGGAAAACTATACAAGACTGAAAAATGCCGGTATCGGAACCTATATTCTGTTTCAGGAGACTTACCATAAAAAGAGTTATGAGCAGCTGCATCCGGCAGGACCCAAGCACGACTATGCCTATCATACCGAGGCGATGGATCGTGCGATGGAGGGCGGCATCGATGATGTAGGACTGGGTGTGCTGTTTGGATTGGAGATGTACCGATATGAGTTCGCAGGACTTCTGATGCATGCGGAGCATCTCGAGGCAGTGCACGGGGTCGGACCGCATACGATCAGCGTGCCGCGTATCCGTCATGCGGATGACATTGATCCGAGTGCGTTTGACAATAGTATCGATGATGATATTTTTGCAAAAATTGTCGCATGTATCCGTATCGCCGTGCCCTACACTGGCATGATTGTCTCTACGAGAGAGAGCAAAAAGACACGCGAGCGTGTGTTGCAGCTGGGTATCTCCCAGATCAGCGGCGGCTCGCGCACAAGCGTCGGCGGCTATGTGGAGGAGGAGCCGGAGGAGGAGAACTCTGCCCAGTTTGATGTCATTGATAACCGTCCGTTGGACGAGGTCGTCAAATGGCTCATGGAGCAGGACTACATCCCGAGCTTTTGTACTGCATGCTACCGTGAGGGACGCACCGGAGACCGCTTTATGTCCCTGTGCAAGAGTGGGCAGATCCAGAACTGCTGTCATCCGAATGCGCTCATGACATTGCAGGAGTATCTGTGTGATTACGCGAAGCCCGAAACGCGCGCGATCGGCGAGGCACTGATCCGGAAGGAGCTTGGCAATATCCCGAATGAGAAGGTGCGCGGCATCGTCGTGGATAATCTGGCAAAGATCGCGCACGGCAGCAGGGATTTCCGGTTCTAAGCGCTAGATTGAATCATAGTATTTATAAATAGAATAAAACGGTGAAAACTACCCATCAACAATCTTTGGACATTTTTCAGAGAGGTTTGATGGGTGTTTTGTTTTGTGCTTGAATATGCGTATCAAACACGTGGGATTCATATAGGACAAAATACGTGCGGACTTGACACATAAAAATAATCATAGTATAATACAACTAAGAAAATAGTTAGAATATTAGTTAGGATTATGAAAGCATGGAAGAATTAACAGATTGTGAAGTCCTTGTAATGAAAGTGATCTGGCATAGTGAAGAGGCTTTGTCAATTCAGGAGATTACGGGAGCTGTCAACGCGACATATGATAAGGACTGGAAGGTGCAGACGGTATCTACCTTTTTGAGCAAAATGGTTAAAAAAGGATATCTCGATATGCAAAGAAAAGGGAGATATTTTTTCTATTATCCGCTCGTCACAGAGGAAGAGTATGGTGGCCGGGAGATTAAAAAGTGTGTGGAACTGTGGAGTGATGGAAAGATTGATGGTCTTCTAGCTGCATTTACCAGGACACATAAGTTGACGGAGGAGGAACGGAAGCGCATAGGGGAAATGCTGGATGAGTTGGGTGATTGAAGCGATTATCTGGAGCAGGGTGTTGATATTTGCAATTCTCGGAGCAGGCATTACCGGAAGTGTATTTTATCTGATGATGCGGATAGTTACGCGTATGTTCAAAGTCTGGAATCCGTATCTGTTGCTGTATTGGCAGAAGGCGGCGTTGTGTTTTTATGCGGTTCCGGTTGTGCCATGTGCGTTCTTTTTGAAACATGTAGTGTTGCCGGGCGGTACATGTATTGTAGGTGTTTTTTGGTCGGATCGCCTGTGGACTGACGATGCGGTGTGCAGGGTAGGTGTGATGATCTGGCTGGGAGGATTTTTGGTGGCAGTTGCGAGAGCACTTCACAGAAAAAAACGGCTGGATAAGATTTGGCAGAAAAATGAGCTTGTGGATTGTGATGGTTGGCTGGATATCTTTGAGGAGTATAAACAGCGTTTTGGTATTTCACATGTCAGGTTATACCAGAATCCGCTGGTAGTTTCTCCGGTTGTCACCAGACGGGGGCATTTGATGCTTGTCCTGCCAGAGCAGGCATACACGGAAAAAGAACTGCACATGATTCTGACACATGAGTTGAACCATATCAGGAGCAGGGATCTATTGTGGAGAAAAGTGGGGATGCTTGTCGGTTGGATAAACTGGTATTTGCCATTGCCGGGACTTTTGCAAAAAGAGCTGGTTTACCAGCAGGAAGTCATATGTGATCTGCATTCCGGTATAGGCAATCCGGCGTTTACGCAGAAGGAGTATGGGCAGTTTTTAGTGCGCATGACAGATAATGGATGGGATCATGTACCGATGATGGCATTGTGTGAATCGGAACATATGGTTGTGAGGAGGCTTGAGATGATGATACAGGCAAAAAAGATGAAAAAAACGAGAAGGTGGTTTGTGGCGACGGCATGTGCAGGACTTGCGGTGCTGACCCTGATTCCTTCCGTGATCGCCTCGGCGCAGGTGATTGCATGGGAGGAGGGACGCATTTATGGTTCAGAAGTCGCTTTCGAGGATGAGCCGCAGGAGTGGGTAAACTTAGGCGAGGAGGAGCATACCGCGTATGCAGATCTGACTGTGACGGAGATTGACCTGTCGAAGGAGACTGTAGAGCAATCAGGTATTGAAACTATCAGTCGAACTATAGCGGAAAATACAAGAGTGCTCTATCAGAAAACAGATATGTCTGGTGGAAGCAGCATTATGATTTCCGTAGCCTGTGAGGATGAACAGGCAGTTTACCGGATTGGAATTAAAAATAATAATACCGGCAGGATGACTTATATAGAGGGAAGAGGGGTACTTGCACATGTGTTTTCGATTCCAACAGCTGGAAATTATTCTGCCTATGTGGAGAACTGTAGCAGACGGTCAATCAAAGTGACGGGGTTTGCAGAGTATAAGTAAATTCATATATATGAAGGAAATAAAAAACGTACAGGTTATAGGATATGGAAAAGTATCTTCATTCAAGAGTTTGTTTGATAGTTATAGCCCTACTGCATATTCTAGAAATATTTATTACAGCTATAAATAAAATGTCAATTTTGGCGGATAATTAAATGCCAGGAGGAGGCTGTTACGATGAAAAAACACATTTTCTCGGTTGCGCTGGTCATATTATTAGCTGGCTGCATGTGCGCGGTCGGCTGGAACCGGAAACCGGCGCAGTCGTTCAAACCGAATCAGGAGGCGGTACTTTCCATATACTCCGCTGAAAAGGACTGTACTGAGGAGATACCGTTGAAAATAGAAGATGGCACGCTGTACGAGTGTACGGATGGTCAGACCTGGAATCCGATTGCTCTGGACGGACAGGCATCAGAGGTGTTTTCCGGGGAACATTTGTGTGTGCTGATGGAGGACGGGCGCATGATCTCCGATTTTCCGACCGAGGAGGAGCTGCTTGGCAGCGGGGAAGAGGTGCCGCTAACATTGGGATATGTCGTATATATGGCGGATCAGGCGCGTGAAATTAACAAATCAGAGCCATTTGTTAGTATCAACCAGAATGTGGAGGCACTCGGTTTTCGCGCATTGCTACAGTCTGGGGAAATGATCTGCCAGAATGACGGGGACGATGTATACAGCTGCTATCAGCTGCCGGAGGAGACACCAAAGATGCTGGCAGGTGATTATATCCTCACGGAGCAGGGAAATGTATGGTATATGAACGAGCGCATGGACGTGGAAAAAGTATACGATGGCGGCGATATCATAGCGGTCAGCCCTACACAGATGCCAGGGCATTGCATGGGATATACTCAAAATGAACAAACCGTAGAGTGGTAGAGAGACGTGTTTCGTCATTCCGACGGAAAAAGCAAAAAATCTTTAGGTAATCCGTGCATAGCAAATCTGCCTGGAATTTTGTATAGTAATTACAGCGAGAAGAGAACGATACATATATCGTTTGAGGGAAAGCAAAAACATATGTAACTATTCAGCGCAGCCCGAAGCATTTACTGCTGAGGGCGTAAGAAAGTGATTTAGGAGTGCAAAATCCCATCGGCGAAGCCGATTCTCATGGATTTTGCATCGTAACTGTGAGGGTACTGAACAGTTACAAACACATTATTTTAGGAGGACAAGGAAATGTCAAGTTTATCATGTAAGAATATTTGCAAGAGATATCCGAACGGTTTTGAGGCTGTCAAGGATTTTAATCTGGAAGTAGAAGATAAGGAGTTTATCATCTTCGTAGGACCTTCCGGATGTGGAAAGTCAACCACACTCCGTATGATCGCAGGTCTGGAGGAGATCTCTTCCGGTGAGTTATATATTGATGGAAAGTTAGAGAACGACGTAGAGCCGAAAGACCGTGATATTGCGATGGTATTCCAGAACTACGCTTTGTATCCGCATATGACCGTATACCAGAACATGGCATTCGGCTTGAAGATGCGTAAAGTTCCCAAGGATGTCATTGACCAGAAGGTTCGCGAGGCAGCAAAGATCCTCGACCTGGAGAAGTTATTAGACCGTAAGCCGAAGGCTCTTTCCGGTGGACAGAGACAGCGTGTAGCTATGGGTCGTGCGATCGTCCGTAACCCGAAGGTATTCCTGATGGATGAGCCTTTATCAAACCTGGATGCCAAGTTAAGAGTACAGATGCGTTCTGAGATCTCTGCATTACATCAGAAGCTGGGCGCTACGATCATCTATGTAACACATGATCAGACCGAGGCTATGACGCTGGGTACGAGAATCGTTGTATTAAAGGATGGTATCATCCAGCAGGTAGATTCTCCGCAGAGATTATATGCGGAGCCGGATAACCTGTTCGTAGCAGGATTCATCGGATCACCGCAGATGAACTTTGTAGATGCTGTCTGCAAGATCAATGGCAAGGAAGTAACACTGACATTCGATAAATTCTCCGTTGTATTACCTGAGGCAAAGGCTCAGAAGCTGATCGATGGCAATTACGATGGAAAGACTGTTGTACTCGGTATCAGACCGGAGAACATCTCTGATGATAAGGAAGATGTAGCTAATTGCGCATGCAAGGTGACTACAGAGGTTACAGGATACGAGCTGTTAGGTGCAGAGGTTCTGTTATACTTCAACGTAGGCGGAGCAAAGATGACCGCAAGTGTATCTTCTACCACACCTGCCCGTTACGGCGATACAGTAGAACTGGCATTTGATCCGAATGCAATGCATGTATTTGACAAAGAGACAGAGTTGACGATTACCAACTAGTCTGGGATTGATCCGGAACAATAAGTAACAATAAGTAACAATATGTATAGAAATGGGGCTGACATGTGAGAGATATGTCAGCCCTTTTTGCGTGTTAGTATTTGCGGTGTTGTCCCGCCCGGAACCTATTGGCTTTTTGCCAAAAGTGTGATATGATAACCAATATATGTAATGCAGGCAGCTGATAGGAAAATAAATGTCTGTCTGCATGGTATGGAGGATAAGCGATGTTTGATTATAAGCAGTACAAGAGAAATTATTTTATGCCCCCGGAAGTCTGCATGGACTGGGCAGAAAAAGAATATGTAGATAAAGCACCGATCTGGTGCAGCGTGGATCTGCGTGATGGCAATCAGGCGCTGATTGAGCCGATGAGTCTGGACGAAAAGCTGGAGTTTTTCCAGATGCTTGTTGATATCGGATTCAAGGAAATTGAGGTCGGTTTCCCGGCAGCATCCGAGACGGAATATGAGCTGGTGCGTACATTGATTGAGAAGAATATGATCCCGGAAGATGTGACGATCCAGGTGCTGACACAGGCGCGTGAGCATATCATCCGCAAGACGTTTGAGGCGGTCAAAGGTGCACCCGGAAAGGTCATTGTACATGTATACAACTCGACTTCCCTCGCACAGCGTGAGCAGGTATTTGCCAAGTCCAGAGAGGAAATCAAGCAGATCGCGGTTGATGGGGCAAAGCTGCTCAAAAAGCTGGCAGATGAGATCGAGGGGGATTTTGTATTCGAGTACAGCCCGGAGAGTTTTACAGGTACAGAAGTAGATTATGCGGTGGATGTATGTAACGCAGTACTTGATATCTGGGAACCGAGAGAAGATTTCCGTCCGATCATCAATATTCCGGCCACGGTCGAGATGTCTATGCCACATGTATTTGCACAGCAGGTCGAGTATGTGAGCAAGCATCTGCACAATCGTGAGCATGTCGTACTTTCACTGCATCCGCACAATGACAGAGGCTGTGGTATCTCTGATGCAGAGCTGGGTATTCTTGCGGGTGCAGACCGTATCGAGGGAACGATGTTCGGAAATGGCGAGCGCACCGGTAATGTAGATATTATGGTACTTGCTATGAACATGTATGCGCAGGGCGTGGATCCGGAACTCGATCTGTCTGATATGCCGCATCTGGTAGAGGTATATGAGCGGCTGACACAGATGCATATCGATATGCGTCATCCGTACTGCGGCAAGCTCGTATTTGCTGCATTCTCCGGTTCGCATCAGGATGCGATCGCCAAGGGCATGAAGTACCGTGAGACACATGATCCGGATCGCTGGACAGTGCCGTATCTGCCGATCAATCCAGAGGATGTTGGACGTACCTATGACAGTGATGTCATCCGTATCAACAGCCAGTCCGGAAAAGGCGGTGTGGCTTATATTATGGAGCAGACATATGGAATTAAGATCCCGTACAAGATGCGTGCGGACTTTGGCTATGCAGTAAAAGATGTCTCCGACCACAGCCATTCGGAGCTGTCACCGGAACAGATTCATGATATTTTCATGCAGCGTTATAAGAAATATACGCCGATCTTTGATATCAAGGGATGCCATTTCCGTCAGGAGGACGGTATCACGGCGACAGTCAATATCATCGCTGACAATCGTAAGGATATCGTAGAGGCTGTCGGAAACGGCCGTCTGGATGCGGTCAGCAATGCGTTGGCGGAGAAGTTCGAGACACCGTGCGAAGTGATCTGCTACGAGGAACATGCATTGACAGATGGATCGGATTCCAGTGCAATTGCCTATGTTGGTATTCAGGGCGCGGACGGTAAGCAGTATTTCGGTATCGGTATTGATCCGGATATTATCCGTGCATCCATTGATGCGCTGATCTCTGCCATGAACCGCAGCCTGGAGGCAGAGCGCCAGAAATAGTCCCACCTGAAGGAGTATGGGGAATCGTTACTGGAACTATGATGGGAAGAAAGTAGACAGTGACAAATAAGGGGTAAGAAAAATGAGAGAGTGTAGAAAGAAAACAGGGGTATCGATCTGTTTATTGCTGCTGTTTGCGGTGCTGCTGGCTGTTGTGGATATACAGCCGGTGCAGGCTGCCGTGAGGCTGAACCAGACATCAGTGAATCTGTGTGTCGGAGACAGCATGAAGCTGAAGCTGACAGGTACAGCGAAAAAACCGAAGTGGAAGTCTGCTGCACCGAAGATCGTAAAGGTCGCTGCAAATGGGACAGTCAAGGCGCTGAACACCGGAAACACGACAGTTACCGCTACCTTAAATAAGAAAAATTATAACTGTAAGGTAAATGTCAACCGTACATTTAAGATCGACAAGACGTCTATCTCAATCAAAAAAAATAAGACGGTGAATGCTTATTTGTCAGTGAACGGTGCAGTGAATGCATCCATTGCAGATAAAAAGATCTGTTCCGTGACATTTGGCAAGTGGGAGGGGGACAATATGCCGCTCACCATCGTCCCGAAAAAGGTTGGCAGTACAACGATCAAATTTACGAACTCTGTGAATAACGAGTACTGTACACTGAAGGTAAAGGTGACTGCACTCCCGGTGATTGCAACGTTCCAGACACCGTCGGTCAGCAGCGGCTCAAATACCTTTATCGTTGGCGAAAATACGATGGGCTTTGCATTCCAGCTCGACCGCAAGGCAAATAACGTAGTATTCAGGGTCTATGATACGGATGGCAGTATCGTGCGTGAGATACCGTTCGGGAAAGTCGCTGCCAAGCGCAGAATCTCATTCGCCTGGGATGGCAGGGATGACAGTGGTATGCCGTTAAGCGGCACCTACCGCTATGCTGTTGTGGCAGATGGCAACCGGACAAATGGTGGAACAGTGACGGTACTCGCGGCCTCACCGTTTGGCAAGGGCGACGGATCAGAAAATAATCCGTTTTGTGTATCGAATCTGGCAGAGCTGTATCTGATCCGTGATTATAATGGTGCACATTTCGTGCAGGATGCGGATATTGATTTTAACTATAGTGTCCTTGCGGCGATGTTTGATGATACCAAGCCTTTTACCGGTACTTATGATGGCAAATATGAGAATGTGTCGCATCAGATGAGCAATCTGTTTGGATACAATTCTGTGTTCGGAACCATTGGGGCAGAAGGAACGGTTAAAAATGTGAGCATGAACAACTGCGTGCTCAATACGACCGGCAGTCTGCTCGCAACGACCAATGACGGTACCATCGACACCTGTTCGGTCAATGGCAATATTTTGTGCAATGCCGGTAATCAGGCCGCCATGCTGGTGATGTATAATAAAGGACAGATCCGTAATTGTACGGTTTCCGGCAAGCTGACGGTGACGGCAGGCAGCGTAGTCGCATCGACTGCTTTGAAAGCAGGTGGTGTAGCGTTGAACAATTCAGGGACAATTGTTGAATGTACTTCTTCTGTAGAGATTGTACAGCAGATGCAGATTGGAACCTATATTCCTACCTGTGCATACGAGATCTATTCGGGAGGCATCGTTGCCGAGAATGCTGCGAATGGTTTCGTGACGCAGTGTACGTTTACAGGTACGGTCAGTGCGCAGGTGACACTGCCGGATTTGTTGAAGGATACACCCGGTATCGAAGCCGGAAAGATCTACTCCGGCTATGCGGCAGGCAGTAACCAGGGATATATCAGCAGATGTATCAATGCCGGTGCAGGCAAAGACCTGACCGTGCAGGGAACAGGAACCGGAATGGTACAGTAGGAGGATGCGATGAATATATTAGCACCATCGCTGCTTGCAGCGGATTTTGCACGGCTTGGAGAGCAGATGCGTATGATCGATCAGGCGGGGGCACAGTATTTTCACATTGACGTGATGGATGGGCAGTTTGTGCCAAACATAACGATGGGTCTGCCGGTTCTGCAGTCCATCCGGAAGGTGACAAAGAAAAAGCTGGATGTGCATCTGATGATTGAACACCCGGAACGGTATATCAGTGATTTCTCGGATGCAGGAGCAGACATTCTGACCGTGCATGCGGAAGCGTGTACACATCTGGATCAGGCTGTGCGCGACATCAAGCGCGAGGGCGTATTGGCAGGTGTGGCACTCAATCCGTCAACACCGTTAGATGTACTCGATTATATATTGCCGGAAGTCGATATGGTGCTGGTCATGACAGTGAATCCCGGGTTTGGTGGTCAGAAGATGATTCCATATACATTGGACAAGGTTCGTGAACTGCGTGCGATCATTCAGCGCAGGGGACTGTCTACGGATATAGAAGTAGATGGTGGGGTCAAGATCGACAATGCTGACCAGTTTTTGAATGCCGGAGCCAACGTGATCGTCTCTGGAAGTGGTATCTTCCAGGGAGATCTCGCTGGCAATGTAGAGGCGTTCTTAGAAAAAATGAATGAACTGGATTAGACAAATTGATTTTTATCGCTGTCGTAGGTGTATCCTATGGCAGCGATTTTTTGCGTCAGGACTGTTTTGTCCTGCTCCAGATCTTCGCACAGTGCGTCCAGGCTCGGATAAAAATCGCGCAGCCTGGTATTTAAAAAGCTAAGCAAAATGACGGGATCGCCGGGAATAGCTGACATATGTACATGACCTCCTTTTTACACATGCAGGATGTGTTTTTATTGAATCAAATGATAAACGATTTGTTAAAAAAAGTCAAATTTAACAAAAATTTTATAATTTATAAAAAATATTGTGTTAAATATTGACGTTGACGCAATGAATTCAAATGCATATAATAGGTTTCAAGATAAGCAAAGGCGCTTAGGGAAATTTCCCTAGGCGCTTTTTTTGTTTGATAGGAACTTCCTACCAGACAAAATGTTCCGCAAGGATGCGTATCAAAAACTATACCAAGAGGAGGATTTAGTTATGACACAGGAAATTTTACAGGCAATTAACGACAACATTTTCGCAGTCTGGTTTTTAATCGGTGCCGTGCTTGTGTTCTGGATGCAGGCAGGATTTGCGATGGTAGAGGCGGGCTTCACCAGAGCCAAGAACTCCGGCAACATTATCATGAAAAATCTGATGGATTTTTGTATCGGTACTGTGATGTGGTTCCTGATCGGTGCATCGCTCATGCTTCCGGCAGCAGAAGGTAAATCTGATATTTTAGGAATTATCGGAACTCCGGGTTTTGGAGTATTTACCGATTACGGAAACTTTAGTTATTCCGGTTTTGTATTCAACCTGGTATTCTGTGCGACAACCGCAACGATTGTATCAGGAGCGATGGCAGAGCGTACCAAGTTCCTTACCTACTGTATCTACTCTGCAGTGATCTCCGGTATTATCTATCCGGTCGAGGCACATTGGACATGGGGCGGTGGTTTCCTTGTAAATATGGGATTTCACGATTATGCCGGTTCAAACTGTATCCATATGGTCGGCGGTATCTGTGCACTGATCGGTGCAGCGATGTTAGGACCCCGTATCGGTAAGTTCACAAAAGATAAAGCAGGCAAGATCGTTAAGGTCAATGCATTCCCCGGATGTAATCTGGTCATCGGTGCACTCGGTGTATTTATCCTCTGGATGGGCTGGTATGGATTTAACGGTGCCGCAGCCGTTGATGTCCCGACACTTGGTTCTATCTTTTTGACAACAACCGTAGCTCCGGCTGTGGCAACTGTGGTATGTATGGTCTTTACCTGGATCAAATATGGCAAGCCGGATGTATCCATGAGCCTGAATGCATCTCTTGCAGGACTTGTAGCGATCACCGCAGGCTGTGATGTCACAGATTGTGCAGGCGCAGCGATCATCGGTGCAGTATCCGGTGTGTTAGTAGTATTTGGCGTATGGTTTTTAGACAACGTGATTCATGTAGATGATCCCGTTGGTGCCGTAGCAGTACATATGATGAATGGTATCTGGGGAACGATTGCAGTTGGTTTATTTGCCACAGCATCTGCACCTGGCTTTGAGCTGGCAGGCATCAAAGAAGGTCTGTTTTATGGCGGCGGATTCAGTCAGCTTGGCCTGCAGCTTGTAGGTATGTTTGTCACAGCAGCATGGACAGTTGTTACGATTACAATTACATTTATTATTTTGAAGAAAACAGTAGGCCTGCGTGTCAGTGAGGAAGAAGAGATCGTTGGTCTGGACGAATGCGAGCATGGTCTTCCGTCTGCATATTCAGGATTTGCAATCAGCGATATGTCTATGACGATGGATGTCAATGAAAATACAGATCTCGGAACCTCAGATTACAGACAGGCTTCTAAGGCCAAGATCGATGCAGCAGTGCCTGTGGTATCTGCAGAGACTGCAGTACCTGAGTTAAAGACTGGTATCCATAAGGTAGTCATCATTGCTAAGCTGTCTAAGTTTGACAAGTTAAAGAAGGCATTGAACGAACTCGGTGTAACCGGTATGACAGTTGTTCAGGTTATGGGTTGTGGTGTACAGAAGGGCGCCGGTGAGTATTACCGCGGAGTTGAGATGGATGCAACGTTGCTTCCGAAGATCAAGGTGGAAGTAGTTGTAGCTAAGATCCCTGTAGAAAAAGTGATCGAGACGATCAAAAAGACATTGTATACCGGCCATATCGGAGATGGAAAGATCTTTGTATATGATGTGGCAAAGGTCGTAAAGGTGCGTACCGGAGAAGAAAACTTCGAGGCTTTACAGGATGTAGAATAAAAAAACAGTTGACGTGGGATGCAAGAGGCGCTATGATATTTACTGAGTAATTTCGAGATGAAGTTTGCAGGAAAATGACACATGTCTACCGAAGGAGTAACACTCTCAGGTGCCGTTGATACCGGTGCAACTGCAAATGGATCGACTCTCTGGAGACATCTGGATCAAGACCAGGGGCCGAAGGGGCAACGTATGTGCGATGCACATAGGAATCTCTCAGGCAACAGGACAGAGAAGATATCATAGCGTGTCTGGCAGTCTATCGGATCAACATTACAATGATTGATGGTTATTATAAGTGGTAAGCTGTTACTATATTTGCAATATCTTCTATCCCATGCACAGATCCTGTACATGGGATATTCTTTTGTTCATATGCTTTCCCGGAGTATCGAAATACACATAATAATAGAAGAAGAGAGGCAGGAGTTTAGGAATGTGGGAAGCAATCAATGGTTTTCTGGGAGTTGTAGACAATTTTGTATGGGGTGTACCGCTGATGGTGCTCATCATGTCAGGTGGTCTGCTGCTCACGGTTCGTATGGGACTGTTACAGGTCAGAAAACTGCCGTTGGCACTGAAATGGATGGTAAAGAATGAAGAAGGCGGCGAAGGTGAGATCAGTAGTTTCGCAGCGTTATGTACCGCGTTGAGCGCGACGATCGGTACCGGTAATATCGTCGGTGTGGCGACGGCTGTATGTGCCGGGGGACCGGGCGCATTGTTCTGGATGATCTTAGCAGCATTTTTAGGTATGGCTACGAAATATTCAGAAGGTCTGCTCGCTGTCAAGTACCGCGTCGTAGCGGAGGATGGACACAGCCTTGGCGGACCGTTCTACTATATCGAGCAGGGTATGGGCATAAAATGGAAGTGGCTGGCAAAGATTTTTGCGTTTTTCGGAGTCTGTGTCGGTCTGTTTGGTATCGGTACATTTAGCCAGGTAAATGGTATTGCCAGTGCAGTCAACAATTTCTTTGATCCGAACAATGCGCATTGTGTCAAGATCCTGCCGTTTTTGGGCGAATATTCATGGTCGGTAGTGATCGCTTCACTGGTGCTGGCATTCTGTGTGGCAGCCGTATTGATCGGTGGTGTGAAGCGTATTGCGAGTGTGAGCCAGATCATCGTACCGTTTATGGCGATTATTTATTTTGTATTTGCAATTATTCTGGTTCTGTGCAACATCACAGCAGTGCCGATGGCGATCAAGACGATCGTTGTGGCAGCCTTTGATCCGAAAGCAATCACCGGAGGCGTGGTCGGCAGCATGCTTGTCGCTATGCAAAAAGGTGTGGCGAGAGGTATTTTCTCCAATGAGGCTGGTCTTGGTAGTGCACCGATCGCAGCGGCAGCAGCCCAGACAAAGGAGCCGGTGCGTCAGGGACTTGTGAGTATGACAGGAACCTTTATCGATACGATCGTGATCTGTACACTGACCGGACTGTCTATCGTGCTGACCGGTGCATGGCAGGTAGAGGGCCTGGAAGGAGTCGCAGTGACGACTTACGCATTCCAGCATGGTCTGCCTTTCCCAGCAGAAGTATCATCGTTTGTATTGATGTTATGTCTGGTATTCTTTGCATTTACGACGATTCTTGGATGGGATTATTACAGTGAGCGCTGTCTCGAGTATCTGAGCGGTGGAAATATGAAGCATGTAAAGATCTACCGTTGGATATATATCTTTGCAGTATTTATCGGACCCTATATGACAGTCAGTGCTGTATGGACGATCGCAGATATTTTCAATGGCCTGATGGCATTGCCGAATATGATTGCGCTGTTTGCATTGAATGGTGTCGTTGTAGCCGAGACCAAGAAGTTTTTCGAGAAGCACAATAAAAT
>ERZ1035006.565-NODE-565-length-28809-cov-11.257216_pt1 | contig 28809 bp, 27 predicted proteins | sample MGYA00520694_ERZ1035006 | MGnify/ENA primary metagenome ERZ1035006 (study PRJEB33766, sample SAMN09781746) | gut metagenome | biome: gut microbiome | host: Homo sapiens | place: Madagascar | study: EMG produced TPA metagenomics assembly of the PRJNA485056 data... | reverse complement strand
CAGCACCTTTAACTAACAGTAAGTTATTCTCTGTATCTACGCGTACGATCTCAAGGTTCTGAACTGTAACCTGCTCATTTCCCATATGTCCTGGCATATGTTTTCCCTTGAATACCTTACTAGGATCAGAACAAGCACCATTGGAACCTGCATGACGATGGTATTTGGAACCGTGAGCCATAGGTCCTCTGGACTGTCCGTGTCTCTTGATCGCACCCTGGAAGCCTTTACCTTTTGAAACAGCTGTTGCATCGATGTGATCTCCAGCTGCGAAGATATCAGCTTTAATTTCCTGTCCTACCTCATATTCAGCTGCGTTCTCGAAACGGAATTCCTTCACGAATCTCTTAACTGCAACGCCAGCTTTTGCAAAGTGGCCTGTTTCCGGTTTGTTCACCAGTTTTTCTCTGATGTCGCCGAAGCCAACCTGAACTGCTGCATATCCGTCGTTCTCATCTGTTTTAACCTGAGTTACGACACATGGACCTGCCTGTAAAACGGTTACCGGAATTAACATTCCATCTTCGTTGAAGATCTGAGTCATTCCGACTTTGGTAGCTAAAATAGCTTTCTTCATCTTTCTTCCTCCTATAGCGGATTGCCCTCTCGGGTAATCATATAATAAATAGCTAAATGCTTATGCATTTACAAGGTTGATTATTTTGCCTTCATCTTGATGTCGATATGAACACCAGCAGGCATTTCCAGTCTGGACAGTGCATCAACTGTCTTCTGGGTCGGAGCAATGATATCAATCAGTCTCTTATGTGTTCTCTGCTCGAACTGCTCTCTGGAATCTTTATATTTGTGAACAGCTCTTAAGATTGTAACAACTTCCTTCTTAGTCGGAAGCGGAACCGGTCCGCTAACTGTTGCTCCGTTCTTTTTAACAGTCTCGATGATTTTTGCTGCAGATGCATCTACTAACTGATGATCATAAGCCTTTAATGTGATTCTCATTACCTGATTTGCCATAAAAAAAGTCTCCTCCTATTCGTACTCACTATCAGTACGACAAGCGGCGACTGTACACATCTCCGTGTGTGTCCAAGGGCATCTTCCTGCCTCAAATCTTTACACACGCCCATCCCAAGATGGCTATTGAACTTGTACAGTGACTTGTCGTCAGTTTCCTAACTTGACATTCGCTCCACGGAAAACCTGCCTTGTTGGCAGCAACCTCACGTTTCATCGCTATCATGTCACAGCAGATATTAGTATACACAAGGTTCCCAATAATTGCAAGTGTTTTTTTTATTTTTCTTCTCTTTTTTTATCACAATTTTTTTCGGTGATTTTCTTTGTTTTTATGCATTTTTGCCATTAGCGTCCGTCTGTGTTTCTTCTATATATAATAAGAAGCTTTATACAAAACCAGAAGCTTTATATAAAGAAAGAAGCCTCCCGCAGGAAAGCCTCTTTCGTCGATTGCATATTCGTAAATCCGTTTCAGAAATCAATCTTCATCATCGTAATACTCGTCGTCATCCTCGTCATCAGCAAAGATATCGGAATAATCAAACAAAGTAACCTTCGTGATCTCATCCTTAACGATATCCGGTGCATCTCCGTCTTTCTTCGCCTTAGCAGCCAGCTGTGCAGGTGAGTATCTGGGAATTGCCATTTTCCGGATCTCTACAGGCTTTTCCTCTTCCTGTACTGCAGCAGTCTCTTTCTTCTTCGGAGCTGCCTTTCTTGTCTGTACCGCAGGCTTCGCAGATTTCCTTGTGGTTCTGTGCTCCTCAGCCGTAGCTGCTGCGATCTCCTTTTTCAGGAGCTCATGAGCTTCGCTGGTAGCACTCTGCACTGCTCTCTGAGGACGTTGCTGCTGTTCTTCTTCCTCTGTCTCAAAATCATCCTCATCGATTTCATCTACAAATCCGCCTGTACGGATCTTCCGTTTCTCTTTCTTGTTGCGTTTACCCTGAGCCTTGATCTCACGCTCTTCGTCACGATACTCACGCTCTTTGCGCTTCTCTTCCTTCTTCAGCTCTTTTTTGCTCTTTACATAGCCTGGCTCTGTGTCCTCCGGATAATCTTCGTCATCATCATCCATGTCCTTTTTCCAGAGTTCTGCAATAACATAAAGTATAATGAGGAAAAGAATGGTAAGTCCAAGAACAATCAGTCCCTCAATGCTCTTGGTTGCAGCCATCAGATATCCAATGAAAGGAACGGTGACCACAATCTTTGGTAAATAAGAACCGATTGCCACATTGATGGGCTGTCCCTGGAGTACGGTCGGGTCCATTGCGGTTCCTGTTCCATTTGCTACATCAGCGCTTGCAAGTGTATAGCGATATACGTTATCTCCATCATTTACAAGAATCGGTGTGCCTATGGCTGCATCTTCTGTTTTAACCGGAATTGCATATGTAACAGATCCCATTGCCAGATTTGATTTCACACCGGTCTTATCTCGTATCTCAGTGGTAACTCCAAAGAACGGAGGTACTGCCAGTGCAACCACACATAATATTGTGCAGATCACAACAAAGTGTACAATAAATTTCAAAAATTTAGACATTGGTAACCATCCTCACTTTGCACCAGTGTTTACTGGTTGCTTAAATACTTTTCGATGCTGCTCATAGCAGCCTCTTCATCCTCGCCGTTGGTAGAAAGTGTAATCTCTTCACCCGCATCCAGTCCAAGTGTCATCATACCCATAATACTTTTTGCATTCACCTTTTTCTTGCCAACTTCTACGTAAATTTCACTGTTGAACTGGCTTGCCACCTGTACCAGCTGTGCTACGGGTCTGGCCTCAAGTCCTGTGGACAGATGAATGGTGATTGGTTTTTTAATCATAATAACTCCTCCTTGTTTTCCCTCAGGTCATCTGCAAGTGTGCTCAGTTTGCGTAAGCGGTGGTTCACTCCCGACTTCCCCACCTGTGGGTTCAACATCATACCTAATTCTTTAAGTGTTGCTTCCGGATACTGCAGCCGCAGTCTGGCGATCTCTTCCAGTCCTTCACTTAGGCTCTCCAGCCCAACCTTCTCCTCAAGGAGTCTGATGTCTTCGATCTGCTTTACAGCCGCATTTACCGTTTTATTTATATTGGCAGTTTCACAATTTACCTTCCGGTTCACAGAATTGCGCATCTCCTTCAGGATTCGGATGTTCTCCAAGTCCATAAGTGCAACGTTGGCTTCCATGATGGCAAGCATATCAACGATCTGCGCACCTTCCTTCACATACACCACATAAGACTTCTTGCGAAGCACGATCTTGGCATCTATGTGAAAACTTCGGATGATAGTCTGAAGCTGCTGACCTGTCCCTTCATCCGGGCACACAATCTCAAAATGATACCCCTTCTGGGGATCACTCATCGATCCGGCTGACAGAAAGGTTCCCCGGATAAATGCCCTCTTACAGCAATCCCTCTGATAAACCAGGGAATTGGAAACAGCAAGCATTTCTCCGTTTATTCCCGAGGGCTCCAGTTTCGCAGAATCCAGTATTTCCCTCACAACCTCTTCATCTGTGAGCAAAATACAATAAAGATTCCCTTTTCTGAAATAACCCCCTGGAGAATTTGATACATCTGTCTCTATATTAAATGTTTTTTGTAATATTGTAAAGCTTTTTCTTGCAAGTGCCTCATTTTCTGTCTGGAGCCTGAGAAATTTTTCTCCATCCGGTTCCGAAACCAGGCTGCCGCAAAAAGTAAAAATCCCAGCCAGCTCCGCAATCCTGCAATGTCTTCCGGAACCAATATGCCTGGAAAGTTCTTCTTTCACCATCCCTGAAAAAGACATTTCCAATCTCTTCTTTCTATTTTTTTAGCAGGCGATCCTTATCTACATCCCTGTGTTCCAGGCGAAAACCATATTCGCCGTTTCTGGCAATTCTTCCATACAGTTCTCTGGCAATCGTCACAGAGCGATGCTTTCCTCCTGTACACCCGATTGCGATCACAAGGCTGGTCTTCCCCTCCTGCGCATACCTGGGAACAAGAAACTCCACCATATCTTCCAGTTTATTTGCAAAAATCCTTGCTGTCTCATTCTCCATTACGTAATTGAACACACTCTCATCCATTCCGGTAAGAGGCCTGAGTTCATCCTCATAATAAGGATTGGGAAGGAAACGGACATCAAATACCAGATCTGCATCTGCCGGGATCCCGTATTTGAATCCGAAAGACAGCACTGTGACCATCATGTTGCAAAACTTTTCATCATCTACAAAAATCCTGTCAATCTCCTGGCGAAGCTCTCTTGTGAGCAGATGGCTGGTGTCAATAATGTAATCGGCTCTTTTTCTGAGGAACTCCATTTTCTTACGCTCCATACGGATTCCCTCGTCTACTCTTCCGGAGCTTACCAACGGATGACTTCGCCTTGTCTCCTTATACCTCTTCACAAGCACGGAATCCTCGGCTTCCATAAAAAGGATCTCGAAATCATACCCAGCTTCCTTCATATGATCCAGCACCTGTGCCAGCTCCTCCAGGGAACGGCCGCTTCTGGCATCAATTCCAAGAGCTGCATTTTGTACCCCTTCTTCATGCACCTCCAGCATCAAGGATGCAAATTTCTCAATCAGGGGGATAGGGAGGTTATCCACGCAAAAATAATGTGCATCTTCCAGCATTTTCAGCACTGTGGATTTCCCGGCTCCTGAAACACCTGTTACAATTACAAATCGCATATTTTATCTCCTAATCAAGCGGACATTTCTCTTTAAAAATCACCCAGGAATTTCACTTCCGGTTCCAGCTTCACACCGTATTTTTCTTCCACGATCCGCTGAACATCTGCCATCAGGTTTCTTACATCCCGGGCTGTAGCATTCCCGGTATTGATCACAAATCCACAATGCTTCTCTGATACCTGGGCGCCACCGACCTGATAGCCTCTAAGGCCGCTGTCCATGATCAGCTTTCCGGCAAAATATCCTTCCGGTCTTTTGAAGGTACTGCCTGCACTTGGATACTGAAGGGGCTGCTTGCTGCTTCGCATCCCAGCCAGCTCCTGCATCCGGGCTTTGATCTGTTCTTTGTCTCCTTTTTCCAGGGAAAGGACTGCACTTAAAACAATGTATCCAGCCTCTTTTATGGCGCTGGTCCGGTATCCCATGGCAAGCTCCTCTGCCTGGAGGGTACGAATCTCGCCTTCCCGGGTCAAAACAGTAACTTCCTTTATAACATCCTTCATTTCACCGCCATAGGCTCCGGCATTCATCACGACAGCACCGCCAAGGGTTCCTGGAATTCCTCCGGCAAATTCAAAGCCTGTAAGAGATTCTTCTCTGGCTGCTGCTGCAATCTGAGATAACAGTGCTCCTGCCTGGGCTGTAATCTGGCATCCCTGCACCTTAACTTCTCCAAAGCCTTTGTACAGCTGGACCACCACACCCTGATAGCCCTTATCACTTACAAGAAGGTTGCTTCCATTCCCAAGAACAAACCAGGGAATTCCTTCTTCTCTGCAGATTTTGAAAATCCCTGCTATTTCCTCTGTGGACTTCGGAACCAGAAAAAGCTCTGCCGGTCCGCCAATACGAAATGTAGTATGTCTGCTCATAGGTTCCGCTTCCAGTATCTGATTTTCATTCAGAATCTCACTGAACCGCTGCTTTCTATTTTCCTTCACAGATTTACATCCTCTAGCTTTCTATTTTGTGTCTGGCTTTTTATCGCCATGTCGTTTTATTATACTATTGAACCTGTAAAATGTACAGAACAAAAGTGCATAATTCCACGTTTCTTTTCCATACTATATATGACGCTTCCCGTTGTTGAAAAATAATCTTCCCGGAAAGGAGTACCTTTTATGTTCCAGCAGATTCTTCTGGCCGTTATTGGCTTTAGTTCCGGTGTGATCATCGCCGGAGGTGTGGTAGGCCTTCTCATCGGACTCTCCATTGTTCCCCGCTACGCCGGTGTCACACACACAGGAAAGCACATACTATTATATGAAGATATTACTTTACTTGGAATCCTCTTTGGCAATCTTTTCTCTCTTTATCAGTGGCATCTTCCGGGGGGAACGGTATTACTCCTCTTCATAGGCCTGTTCTCCGGTATCTTTCTTGGAGGATGGATCATGGCCCTTGCCGAAATGGCCGATGTCTTTCCCATTTTTTTCCGCCGCATTAAGCTTACAGAAGGGATTTCCTTCGTCGTTACAGCCATTGCTCTTGGAAAAGCCTTCGGCTCCCTATACTATTTTTCCCAAAAATGGTTTCCATAAATAAGGATTGCTGACTGCCAGCCCGTACCAGAACGTGCCCTCAAAATCATTCCTGCATTCTGCACGCTCCAGACTTATAACAGATAGGAAGGAACCTTTGCCTTTTTTTCTTCTGCGCCTTCGTTTTCTCCCTTTTCACCGTAAAAGATGACCGGACACTGTGTGGTTATCCCCTTGTACCATTTGCGGTATTCCGCCGGAGAGCAGCCCATCTCCTTGCGGAAGGTTTCAGAAAAATAGCTTGCTCCTGTGAAGCCGTTTGCTGCTGCAATCTCTGACATAGGTGCTGTTTTTTCAAGCACTGCATCCATGCTATTCCAGATTCTGCATTTCTGCAGGTATTCAAATGGTGTCATTCCCATATGCTTCTTAAAGAAACGGCAGAAATCTCCGGAGCTTACCTGGCATGCATCTGCAATTCCGGAAAGAGTGAGCTTCTCATTACAATGCTCCATCAGATATTCGGTCATACGGTTCAGCTTTCCTCTCTCCCGGATCACTGCATTTTTGCAGTCAGATGTCTGCTGGCAAAACTTCTTGTAAAGACTTCCCCATGCAGTGAGAAGCCAGCTCTTCAGATCCAGCTCATAGGCCAGATCCCTGCCATCCGCAGTCTGCACAGCAGAAAGAAGTGCACCCAGAAGAATATCCTCATCAGAATCTTCCTCCTGCGACGGTAAAAATCTGCAAAATGGAAAGGCCTCTGCCTGGGCTATCTGGCTTCCATATTTATCCCCAAGTCTCCTGTCCCCGGCAAAAAGGTACTCCTCCGCTATGGAAAGATAGTAGACTTCGCATTCCTCATCCACTGCCTCTAACAGACGCCAGGACTGTGCTTCATTAATAAACAGCGCCTCACCAGCTTCTGCCCTGGTCTGCTCCTGATTAATCTGACAGAGCAGCCCTCCCTTTTCTACAAGAAGGAAGGTAAACCTCTTCTCCCGGATAAAAGGCATATGGCCAAGCTCTGGTTTCATAAGGTTCATATGGCAGATCCGGATCCTGTCGTCCTCTTCTTCTGTGAGAAGCCGTACGTCCCGCCCTATAAAATATTTTCTCATATCCGTTCTCCTTTTTCTTTTGAATATACTATCAGATCATAAATTCTCGCTTATTTTCTTGAATATAACAATACTATCATAATATTATAAAAACCCAGAAAAATAAAGTATATTTTTTTGGATTTCTTCGCAAGCTATAAAAAAAGAGCAGAAAGGAAGGATTTTATGGAAAATTCCGCTCAAAAAGAAAATCAGCAAAAGTATGCGAAGTATGTAAAAGAGGTAACACCTACCCACAGTTTGCCCCTGAATATGGCAAAAGCCTTTCTCACAGGCGGACTGATCTGTGTGGCGGGGCAGTTTATCACGAATTTTGCAAAAAATACCGGGCTGGATCAGGAAATGGCCGGAACCTGGTGTTCTGTTACCCTTGTGTTTATCAGTGTCCTCCTTACCGGCTTTAATATTTATCCCAAGATCGGGAAATTCGGCGGTGCCGGAAGCCTGGTCCCAATCACCGGATTCGCCAATTCCGTAGCTGCCCCTGCCATTGAGTTCAAAACAGAGGGACAGGTATTTGGAATCGGCTGCAAGATTTTTACCATTGCAGGCCCTGTGATCCTGTACGGCATTATGAGCTCCTGGCTTGCAGGCCTTATCTATTACATTTTGAAACTAATGGAGGTGATCTCATGAGGAATCCAGCCAGTCCCACCGGAACTGCCAGCCTGACATTTTTCTCCCCGGTCTATATTACAAGCTGTGCCTCTGTGGTTGGGAAAAAAGAAGGACAGGGGCCTCTTGGAAAGCTTTTTGACCTGATCTGTGAAGATCCTATGTTTGGCTCTGAAACCTGGGAAGCAGCAGAAAGCACCATGCAAAAAGAGGCGGCTGCTCTCGCCATAGGAAAGGCAGGGCTTAAGCCTTCCGATATCCGCATGACCTTTGCCGGTGATCTTCTGGCGCAGACCACTGCCTCCTCCTTCGGGATTGCAGGAATGGGAATCCCCTTTTATGGCTTGTTTGGAGCCTGCTCTACTATAGGAGAAGCCCTCTCCCTTGGTGCCATGGCCATTGCAGCAGGATATGGAGAGCACATTCTCTGTGCTACCTCCAGCCACTTTGCAAGTGCGGAAAAAGAGTTTCGTTTTCCACTGGCCTATGGAAACCAGAGGCCCCTTTCAGCCACATGGACTGTCACCGGAAGCGGTGCCTGCATTCTCTCCGGAAATCCACCTTTCCCTGAGATTCCGAAAAAAACAAAGCCTCTTCTTACAGAAAATGGCTGTGTCCGCATTACCGGACTTACCACTGGCCGGCTGGTTGATTACGGTCTTAAAGATTCCCTGAACATGGGCGGATGCATGGCACCTGCTGCCTGTGACACCATCTGCCGCCACCTTTCTGATTTCAATTGCCATCCAGAGGATTACGACATGATTTTCACCGGAGATCTGGGTGCTGTTGGACAGCATATCCTTCTGGAACTACTTTTAGAAAAGGGTTATGATATCAGCCAGGTTCACAGGGATTGCGGCCTTCTCATCTTCGACAGTCAGACTCAGGACACTCATTCTGGCGGCAGTGGATGTGGATGCAGTGCTTCTGTTCTTGCCGCCTACATCCTTCCCATGATCGCATCAGGAACCTGGAAACGGGTGCTCTTTGTTCCTACAGGCGCCCTTCTTTCCAAAACCAGCTTCAATGAAGGAGATTCCATTCCCGGCATTGCCCACGCTGTAGTTTTGGAGCATGAAAGCAACGAGAAAAAGGAGGCGTAATGACTATGGATTACTGGAATGCATTCTGGGTGGGCGGACTGATCTGCGCCCTGGTCCAGATTTTACTGGATAAAACGAAGCTGATGCCAGGCAGAGTCATGGTTCTTCTTGTGTGTACCGGTTCCTTTCTTGGAGCACTTGGAATTTACCAGCCACTGATCGACTTTGCCGGGGCCGGGGCTTCCGTGCCTCTTCTTGGTTTTGGAAACACTCTTTGGAAGGGACTGAAAGAGGCCATTGATTCTGACGGATTTATCGGTCTTTTTACAGGAGGCTTCACAGCCTGTGCTGCCGGAATCTCCGCAGCTCTTATTTTCTCTTACCTGGCGAGCTGGGTTTTCAAACCCAAGATGAAAGAATAGAGGTACCAGCATGAGTGACACTCTCTATATCCAGACAGAGCAAAACGTGGAGGTACATCACCCCCACGTTTATCTTCAGGACATTGCCAAGCTCTCCTGCAGCAATCAGAAAATATTAAACAGGCTGCGTGTTATGCCTGTAGCCAATCTTTCTCCCCAAAAGCCAGGACGCTATGTTCTTTCTGTTATGGATCTGGTCCGGGAAATCCAGCAAAAGGAGCCGGATCTTGCCATTACTTCCATCGGTGAGCCCGCCTTTCTGATCACCTACCAAAAGGAAACTGGCGTGAACCTGCTTTTTCGGTGGTGCAAGATTCTCTTTGTGTGTCTTGCCACCTTTTTCGGCGCCAGCTTCTCCATTATGACCTTCAACAATGACGTGGACCTGCCTGCTCTTTTTCAACAGATTTATACCCAGATAACGGGGCAGGCTTCCACTGGTTTTACCATTCTGGAAATCTCCTATTCCATTGGGATTGGTCTTGGAGTCCTGTTTTTTTTCAATCATTTTGGCAGACTGAAGCTTACCGATGACCCCACGCCCATGCAGGTGCAGATGCGCCTGTATGAGGATGATGTAAACACTACCATCCTGGAGGATATCTCTCGCAAAAAAGAATCCTGATCTGTTTCCGGAGAGCCCCATTTTGCAGAAAGCATTTGTAAAGCGGACATTCACAATCCGCTTCGCAATCTGTCAGTGGGAGCTGAAAGCTCCCACTGACAAAAGCATCCTCCCTCACCCGCTGCTTAGAGCGGGGGAATGCTTATCTGCGTTCAAACGCACTCTAATAAAATTTTCGTCAGCTTCTCCATATCCATTTTTTTCAGCACATGATCTGCTTTTGGCAGGGGCTCATCTGGAGAAATATTGGAATGGATATACACGGTGGAAAGTCCTGCCTCTTTTGCACCCTGAATGTCACAAACTCCATCATTTCCCACCATGACAGACTCCTTGACAGATAACTGGCATTCTGCAAGAAGGATATTATAGAACCGCAGGTCCGGCTTCTGCCAGCCATATTCTGAGGACAGATAAATCTTCTCAAAAAATGGCTCCAGTCCCAGCGCACGGATCTCATATTCCGTAAAAATGCGCTGGGCATTTGACAGAAGATAAATCTTCTTTCCATTATCCTGGAGGGCTTTCAGCATTTCAGCAGTTCCCTCATACAGGCGGATATATTCGGTAGAAAGGATTCGGAACATCTGTCCGGTATACACTGCCTGCTCCATGGTAGCCTTCACATTCTTTAACAGATAAAGCTCCTGAAATACTTCTTCCAGCTTGATTTCCGGATAGACCTTTTTCTTACTGGAAAGCACTGCTTCTGCTGCTTTTTTCTGTTTTCCCTTTACCAGAATGGCATACATGGTACGCAGCTCTTCCGTTTCATAATCTGCTCCATAATACCGGTAAAGCATGGCAAGCTTTTCACATAGCTCTTCTTTTTTCTCGTTTGTATGGATGTCTACCAGGGTGCCATACAGGTCAAAAATACAGTTTTTATACATATTCTACACCTCTTTAAAAAATGAGCCGCCGCTTATGCGGCAGCTCAGATTGTATCATCCTTTTACTGCACCGGACAATCCTTCTGTATAGTATCTCTGCATGAAGATAAAGAGAACCGCAATTGGTATGGAAATGCATACTGCGCCTGCTGCAAAACAGGTATACCAGTTATCAATATATTCCTTTTCAAGCATTTTCCACAGACCGATAGCGACTGTATAATAATCAGACTCAGCCCTGCAGATTACCTTTGCAAAGATAAAATCTATCCAAGGTCCCAGAAAAGATGTAAGAACTGTGTAAACAATGATCGGTTTACTAAGCGGAATGGTGATCTTGCAGAATACCTGCCACCTAGTACAGCCCTCAATGTAAGCTGCTTCATCCAGTGCCTTTGGAATGGTATCAAAAAATCCCTTTGCAATATAGAACTGCAAGCCCGCACTTCCCGAATATACCAGAACCAGTGCCACTCGGATCATGTTTCCCTCTGACAGGCCGATTGCCTTAAGGATGTAATAAACAGCTACCATTGACATAAATGCCGGGAAAAGTCCCAGGATCAGTGCAACGTTCATGAATGGTTTTCTCATCTTAAAGCGAAGCCTGGACATACAATAAGAGACAGCCAGAACAAAGAAGGTTGCAATCAGACATGAAAAAATTGCAATGATCAGTGTGTTTGTAAACATCTTCGGAAAGTTCAAAACACTGGTGTTGGTAAACAGTCTTTTGTAGTTATCCAGTGTGTAGCTCTTTGGGAAAAAGGTAGAAACATAGGAACCCTTTTCAGCACGGAAGCTGGTCAGGATTATCCAGAAAATCGGAAAGAGCCAGATCACAGCCAGCACCGCAAGCACTGCATGGACAACAGAATTGGTTACAAGTTTTTTGGTTTTCATGGAACCTGCTGCTTCTTTCTTTCTCATTATTGGAATCCCTCCTCATCCTTGTAAGAGCCGCTGTTCCGGTACGTAACCAGAGATACGATAGACAGAACAACGAAGGTCAGAATACCAATGACAGCACCAATGTTGTAATACTGCCGATCAATGGTCAGCTTGTACAGCCAGGTAACAAGAAGGTCTGTTTTTCCGGCAGTCATACCAACTGGTGTAGGATCTCCTCCTGAAAGAAGGTAAATAACGTTGAAGTTGTTCACGTTTCCGGTAAAGGTCATGATCAGGTACGGCATGGTTACAAACAGCATATACGGCAGTGTGATCTTGAAGAAAATCACAAATGCGTTTGCACCGTCAACCTTTGCCGCTTCATACAGCTCTTCCGGAATGTTCTGCAGGATACCAGTTACCTGCATCATGGTATAAGGAATTCCAACCCACAGATTGATCACGATCACGGTAACTCTCGCCCATGTAGCATTTGTGAAGAATGGCAGGGCTTTGTTTATGACTCCCATATTCATGAGCAGGGTATTCACTGCACCAGATGGCTGAAGCATGGTTTTCATGATCAGAAGGGAAACGAACTGTGGAACTGCGATGGAAAGGATAAAACAAAATCTCCAGAAGCTTTTAAATCTTGTTCCCTTTCTGTTGATAAGAAGGGCAAGAAGCATTCCCAGTATGTAGTTCAGGCCCGTTGCAAAAACAGCCCAGATCAGGGTCCACCCAAGTACGGACCAGAAGGTCTGTCCAATGGAATCTGAGAAGCTTAATACTTTTTTAAAGTTGGCAAGTCCGACCCAGTCAAAAAGCACCAGGTGATCTCCGTCCTTACTGTAGCTGGTAAATGCCATCAGGATCATGAATATCAGCGGTACAATATTCAGGACAAGGATTCCGGTAACCGGAAGGGAAAGAAGAGTTCTGTGCAGATTCTTATCAAAAAGATCACGGATATCCTCACGGATATTATTCAGATGTCTTCCCTCTTTTGCATAGCACTCTGCCTGATAGGCACTCTTCATGGATGCACGCCACATTACGATAAACCATAATACGATAAAAATAGTGACAACTCCATATAGCAGAATCAAGAGAGAATTATCACCGGCAACATACTCGTAATAGCCCTTTGCCTCATTCCAGACTTCCTGCTGCTCCAACTCACCAAGGGTAACCATCATCTTGAGGTTATAAAATCCTGATGTGATCATAAACCACAGGAACAGAACCTCAGATACCAGAAATAAAAGTCCTTTTACTATCTGTTTGTGTACAATATTCCCCAGTCCCAAAACCAGCATAGTCAGGCGGGTGGCTGCGCCACCCTTCCTGACTGCGTTAGATACAGTATACGGAGTTGGGAAATTATTCCTTTTCTTTTTGAACAATTTCATCCTGCTTTTGACCTCTCCCCAAACTCAATCTTTCCCGACAGTTTTTCGGTCTGATCATTCAACACCGGAGGTGTTCATGTTCTCATTCCATTTTTCGGTAAGCTCAGCAGCGTTGTCATGTGTAATCTCGCCGTTTCTTAAGGATTTACCGAAGTTATCAGATGGTGTCCAGTAGTTTGCCATTGCTCCTACGAATGGCTGAATGATAGAAGTATTTGCAACTGTATCATTCTGGACTTTTACAAGAAGATCCTCTGCCATTGCCGGATCAGCAAGGAGTTCTTCGTTACAGGGGATGATATTTCTGCTCTCATAGTGAGATTTCTGAGACTCAGCAGATCCAAGGTATTTCGCAAGTGCGATCGCAACCTGAGGATACTCCGTTTTGGAGCTTACACCGATTGCTTTGGAACCGGCGAAGGAATACATCTGTTTTTCTTCCCCATTTAATGTATAAGTAGGAAGCTGTGCTGCACCGAAGTTGTCACCAAGAGCTTCTTTCACTGCTGTGTAATCCCAGGAACCAGAGAACATAGCTTTGATGGAACCATCACGGATACCGGCAATACCGGAACCGTCAACGTCTACTGCAAAGTTCGGGTTCTCAAGAAGAGTTACAAGGTAATCTGTTACGTCAGCTGCTTTCTCGCCACCGAAGTCGATTCCAGCCTCCTCATTGTAGCCATCCTCAAAGAATGTACATCCGTTTCCTATATAGAAGCTTGGCAGATACCAGGAGTTTGTGATTGGGAAGGACACAACGCCTTTCTCCAGCATAGTATCAAGATTTTTGATATCGTCCTCTGAGAACACGCTTTTATCGTAATACATAAACCATGTGTTTGATGTAAACGGAACACCATATAATGCGCCGTCAACTGTTAAGGAATCAACCATTGTCTGAGAGTTGTTTTCTTTTACGAAAGTCTCAGTCTCGCCGCCAAGTCTTGCTACAGCATTTACCGGAAGAAGTGTGGCAAGCTGGTCATTCGCCATCATAAAAACATCAGCTGCCGCATCAAGGTCCTGTGCGATCAGATTTCCTACATCACCTTCTGCTGCAACGCCATAAGAGAAGTTGATATCCCAGTTTGGATGCTCAGCTGCGAAGGCTTCACACTGTGTCTGGATCCAGTTGCCATAGTCCTCTGACTGATCCTCTGACGGCGTCCACACAAGCAGGTCGCAGGAAATGCTTTCCTCTTCTTCTGCCATTACTACAGATGGAGCTGCGCACATAGCCATAACACCTGTTAATAAAAGAGCGGTTAATCTTTTCATACTTGTCCTCCTTAAATATGTTTTGTTTTGTATTTCGTTTCTGATGCTTATTATATTGGAAAAGTCCAGCTTGCGAAATAAAACTTTTTATAGAAATTTATCGTTTTTCAAATATTCTTCACATTTTTATACTATAAATCATCAATATATTCACATAAAAAAAAGGATTCTGCCCGCAGATTTCTTTTTTCTGTTCGCCAGAGCAGGTTTGGAAACTGCCAGAAGCATTTTCCAAGAAATCCATTGCCAGCATTCCCTAAAAATGGTACTATATTTCCATGTAATTGCTCTCTGTGAACATTTGGCATCAGGGAGCAAATTTCATAAAATGAGGAGGTACATAATGAACAATTATAAAATGGGAACCAAATGTGTCCAGGCAGGCTATAAGCCAAGAAATGGAGAGCCGAGACAGATTCCGATCATTCAGTCCACAACTTTTAAATACGATACCAGCGAGGATATGGGAAAGCTTTTTGACCTTGAGGCAGAGGGCTATTTCTATTCCCGTCTGCAGAATCCCACCTGTGACCATGTTGCAGCCAAGATTGCAGCTATGGAAGGGGGTACGGCTGCAATGCTTACTTCTTCCGGACAGGCAGCCAATTTTCTTGCACTTTTTAATGTCTGTGAATGCGGCGACCATATCGTAGCTTCTTCTTCCATTTATGGCGGAACCTTCAACCTGATTGCAGTTACCATGGCAAAAATGGGAATTACCGCTACCTTTGTTTCCCCAGATGCCACTGAGGAAGAACTGAATGCTGCATTTAAGCCGAATACGAAGGTAATGTTTGGTGAAACCATTGCCAATCCGGCACTTACTGTCCTGGATATTGAACTTTTTGCAAGGGTTGCCCATGCACACGGAGTTCCCCTTATGGTAGATAATACTTTCCCTACTCCGGTAAACTGCCGCCCATTTGAGTGGGGTGCTGACATTGTCACTCATTCCACTACCAAATATATGGATGGACATGGTGCTGCACTTGGCGGTGCCATTGTAGACAGCGGCCATTTCGACTGGATGGCTCACGCCGAGAAATATCCGGGACTCTGCACACCGGATGAGAGCTACCACGGCATTACCTACGCTGAGAAATTCGGAAAAGAGGGCGCTTTCATTACCAAATGTACCGCACAGCTTATGCGTGATTTTGGCTCTATGCAGTCTCCAAACAGTGCTTTTATCCTGAATCTCGGACTGGAATCCCTGCACGTCCGTATGCCGAAGCACGTAGAGAACGGCCAGGCTGTTGCAGAGTTTTTGGAAAGCCATCCGAAGGTTGCTTATGTAAATTATCCTGGACTTCCTTCTAATAGATACTATGAAAGAGCCAAGAAGTATCTGCCAAATGGCGGATGTGGCGTTGTTTCCTTTGGACTGAAGGGTGGCCGCAGTGCTGCTTCTGCTTTTATGCAGAATTTAACACTGGGTGCTATTGAGACTCATGTTGCAGATGCCAGGACCTGCTGTCTGAACCCTGCCACCTCTACACACAGACAGATGACAGATGAACAGCTTATTGAAGCAGGCGTACCGGCAGAGCTGATTCGTATCAGCCTTGGACTTGAGGATAAAGAGGATTTGATCGCAGATATTGCCAATGCTTTGAACGCTATTGAATAATTTTTTGCAAATTTATGGAGGTATTTTATCATGAAAAAACACATTGTAGCCGCACTTTCCATGGCACTTTGCTTTGGACTTACCGCAGGAAGTACTGTCACTGCATTTGCAGAGGACACAAAGACCATCGATACTTTGAAGATTGCCTTTTCCCCATATGCAGATTCCGACACCATCACCACAGCTACCGAGCCTTTGGAAGCACTTTTGAAGGAAACCCTTCTTACAAAAGGCTATGAAGTAGAGAATGTGGACATGACAGTAGGTACAAGCTATACAGCAGTTGGACAGGCATTAAGCGCAGGAAGTGCAGATATCGGCTTTATTTCCGGCGGAAATTATGTGCTTTTCTCCGATGACTGTGATGTTCTGCTTACTGCGCTTCGCTATGCCATCAACAAGGATTCCGATGATCCAAAAGACTGGAATGACGGAACTATCGAAGAAAATACCAACGAAATGTCCACCTACTACCGCTCTGTCATCCTGGCTGGTCCCAGTGAAAAAGGCCAAGCATTACTTGAAAAAGTAAACAACGGTGAAGAGCTCACCTGGGATGACTTAAATGATGCAACCTGGGCAGTGATGGGTCCGACTTCTGCTTCTGGCTATATTTACCCAAGCTTATGGCTCAATGAGCGCTATGGCAAAGGAATCAGCGACCTGGCAAACGCCGTAGAATCTGATTCCTACACCACCTCACTTGCCAGACTTGCATCCGGTCAGGCAGATGTTATGGTTTCCTACGGACATATCCGTACCAAATACGCTCCGGAATGGAAAGAAACCTTCGGCGGTACGGATGACATGGTGAATCAGACAGGTGTGATCGGTGTTACCGATAAGATTTACAACGATATGATCGCTTACAGCAAAACTTCAGAGGTTATGGCAGATGAAGATTTCCGCCAGGCACTGGGTGATTCCTTTATCGAAATTGCAAATACAGACGAGGGAAAAGATATTATCAGCGTATTCAGCCAGGTTGGATACGAATGGGGGGATGACTCCAATTATGATGGCGAGCGTGATGCCCAGGAACTGCTGAAATCTATGGAATGATCTTGCAGAAAGCATTTTTCAATCACACTCCAGAAACACAAGGTGGATTTTATATATGAATTTACAGGTTCAGCACATAGCAAAAGAATTTAAAGGTGGTACAAAAGTTCTCACAGATGTAACCTTCTCTGTTTCCCAGGGAGAATTTGTGTCTGTCATAGGACCTTCCGGAGCTGGCAAAACCACCCTTTTCCGGATTCTAAACGGAATGACAGGAAGCTCACAGGGACAGCTTCTTTTTGACGGCCAGAACTTCACCTCTCTTCACGGAAGGAAAAAGCGGGAGCTTCAGAAATCCATTGCCACCATCTATCAGGACTTTTGTCTCGTAGAAAATTCTACCTGCCTGGAAAATGTGCTGGCTGCTGCTCTCCCGGATATGGGATTTTGGTCCGGCGTGCTGGGAATGTATGGAAAATCCAGAAAAGAGGAAGCCAGAGAACTTCTGGACCGAGTAGGACTTCTGGAAAAGGAGGGGGAACCTGTAAAAAATCTTTCCGGCGGACAGAAACAGCGTACCGCCATTGCAAGGGCGCTTATGCGTCATCCCAGTATTCTTCTGGCAGACGAACCGGTTGCCTCCCTGGACCCGGTTACCGGAAGACAGATTCTGGAGCTTCTAAAAAGTATTCACCAGACAGAGGGGGTCACCATTCTTATGAACAGCCACAATCTGGAATTTTCCAAAGAGTTTTCCGACCGGCTTATTGGACTAAAGGATGGAAAAATTGTGTTCGACGGAAATGTAAAAGAACTGACTGTTGACATGACCAGGGAAATCTACACCAATCTTTCAGGCACCTCCGAGCCTGGGAGGTGTCTGAAATGAAAAAATACAGGCAAAAATCTCTTGTTTCCGGCAGTCTTCCCGGAAAAGCAGCAGGATTTCTTCTTTTTCTTGCCTTGCTTTTCCTAACTGCCAGATTTACCGGCTGTGACCCTGTCACCTTCTGGAAGCGTAAGAGCCACCTTACAGACCTCATTTCAGGAATGTTCCCACCTGATTTTTCCTATGCCCGAAAAATCCTGCTGCCTCTTTTTTATACCATCCAGATGTCTGTTACCGGCACTGTTCTTGGAGCTGTTTTGGCACTGATCCTGGCCCCCTTCGGTGCCACAAGCCTCCAGTTTCCCACAGTACTTCAAAAGCTCCTCAGAATCTTCATTCAGATTCTCCGCTCTTTTCCAGCCCTGATCCTGGCACTTACTGCAACCTTCCTGTTTGGTCTTGGAACCTTTGCCGGTACCTTTGCCATCACCTTATACACCTTTGCCATTATGACAAAGCTTACCTATGAGGATGTCAGTGCCGCTGATGAAAAGGCTTACCAGGCACTTCGGGCAATGGGTACCTCAAAATATGTGGCTTATGTCCATGAAATTTTACCAGAGATCATTCCGGGATTTCTCACCAATGCACTTTATCTGCTGGAAACGAATGTACGGCATAGCTCCATCCTTGGCTATGTAGGTGCTGGTGGAATTGGGCTGCTGCTCAATGAGAAGATTTCCTGGCTGGAATATGACAAGGTGGGAACCATCCTGTTGATGCTTTATCTCACAGTGTGTGTGATTGAATATTTCAGCCGGTATCTGGCAGCCTTGATCCGAAAAGAACGGACTATAAAAAAAGAGCAGGCCAGAGTGCTGCTTCTGTTTCTGACTGCCCTGTTTCTGATTTGTACGGTTACTCTTTCACCACCTGATTTTTCCAGAACCAGTCCTCAGACCTTACGAAATATGTTTGCAGGTTTTCTCCATCCGGACTGGAGTTTCTTTTTCTCTGCCAGAAAAGACGGACTTGGTTATCTTTTGTTGGAAACCGTATGTATTGCCTTTATCGGAACTGTGATCGGAGCCATTGTGTCCGCACCGCTGGCTTTTCTGAATACGAAACGATTTGTGCCGACTCCGGTATCTGTTCTTTTTAACCTGGTGATCATGGCCATCCGTTCTGTTCCTTTTCTGGTATATGGACTGATTTTCATCCGGGTATCCGGACCGGGAGCTTTCACAGGAGTACTGACATTGGCTGTGTGCGGTATCGGTCTTCTCACCAAACGTTTTACAGAAGCACTGGATGCCATGGATCTTCGCCCCTATCAGGCGCTTCTGGCCATGGGCGTCTCTCCTCTTTCCGCCATCTGCCACAGTGTTCTTCCACAACTTGGGCCGGTTTTTACATCCATCTTTCTCTACCGGTTCGATGTAAATATCCGCGAAGCTTCTGTTCTCGGTCTTGTGGGCGCCGGCGGGATCGGCGCACCCCTTATTTTTTCCATGAACCAATACGCATGGGAGAAAGCTGGTGCGATCCTGCTGGGATTGGTCCTATTGGTGTGGGTTATCGATATGCTATCCGAAAAAATCGGAGCTGGAAATTGATGTCCAGCTCCGATTTTTTGTAAAGCGGCATATGGGAAAATTCGGTTTTCCTGTCCTTTTATTTTTTCAGTTTTCGGTAATTCTCAGCCCTGTTATACTCCTTATGGATACCGTCATCCTCATACAACGTATAACTGCTGCCTTCATATCCCAGCATGGTAAAATGAGAAGTATCAATATCCTTAACACATTCTGCAGGCTCTGCAGCCGGAATGCATTTGTCTTTTCGGATAAACAGAGGCACTTCATTTAATGCAACCTCCACATAATGAACACCCTTTTCCAGAACCTCTTCTGAAATACTTCCATCTGCCAGGAATTTCACAAACTTCATTTCTTCCGGAAGATAAACATAGCGACCTCTTGCATTCTGCTCATAAACCGGTGCGATCATGATCTCATTTCCCAGGATCAGCTGGTCTTCCACCCGGATTGCCATCCTGTCCTCCGGATAAACAAAGCCAAGAGGTTTGAAATACATATCATCGTTTAAAGCAGCCTTCATGTATTCGCTGTACAAATACGGTACAAGACGGTATCTCACATTTACCACATTCCGAAAATCCTCAATATTCTCAAACTGATAGCACTCCTGCTCTCTTGTTCCAAGTGCGGAATGGTTTCTCATGAGAGGCGTAAACACGCCAAGTGCCATATGACGAAGTACCAGGTCTCTTGTTGCATCTGCTCCAAATCCGCCAAGATCTGCTCCTGTATAAAGAAATCCGCACATATTCAAAGATGGCAGCATTTTCAGGTTCAGAAGAATATGTGACCACCAGGATTTGTTGTCTCCCATCCAGATTCCGCCATAACGGTGCATTCCAATATAGGAAGAACGGGAAAACATCAGAAAACGCTTCTCCGGGTCAATACGGTCAAAAGCTTCTCCGGCCGCTCTTGTCATATTGTAGCCAAACAGGTTATGTACTTTGTCGTGACGGATCCTTTTGCCATCTACATTGTGATAAAATCTGCGATAATCCTCCGGGTTGTTTGCAAGGCCATTTAATTCCCCCTGCATTTTCCAGGCATGGATTCTGCCCTCCTTGTCCTGGGAAAATTCACCGGCAAGCTTCTTCGCTTCTTCCATTCCCTCTGAAGAATAGAAAATGGCAGGCTCATTCATATCATTCCAAAACCCTTCAATTCCCTGACTGGTAAGAAAGCTGTATTTGTCTCCAAACCATTTTCTGGCATCTTTATTCAGGAAGTCCGGAAAATGAGTGTCTCCCGGCCATACTGCTGCCACGAAATCACTTCCGTCCTCCCGCTGGCAGAAGTATCTGTTTTCCACACCCTCCTCATAAACATCATAGCCGCTTTCCACCTTTACACCAGCGTCAATAATGGGAATCAGGCGAAGCCCCTGGTCTTTCATCTCTTTTACAAACTCCGGGAAATCCGGGAAATTCTCCGGATTCAGTGTAAAATCCTTATAGGAATCCATATAATCAATGTCCATGTAGATCATGTCCAACGGAATGTGATTCTCACGGTAACCAGCTGCCACCTTGCGAAAATCCTCCCTGGTGGCATATCCCCACCTGCTCTGTCCGAAACCAAATGCAAACTTCGGGGGAATATAGCTGCGTCCGATCATATGTCGGAACTGTTTTACAATATCATAAGCGGATTCTCCTTCGATCACATAGACATCCAGGTCTGCATCTGCACATGTCACTTTCAGGGTGTCCATTCTGGTATACCCAATATCAAAGGTCAGTTCAGAAGGATAATCGAAAAACAGTCCAAATGTTGTCTTTCCGCTTACAACAATAAAGTTATGAGCACCATATAAAGAACGCTTGTCTTCCGTATGGTTTGGATCATCGGTGCAATTGCTGATATAGCAGTAGCCTCTTTTGTTGATTCCGCGGTTGGCCTCTCCAAGCCCGTAGACAATGTCGTCCTCTTCCATCACATAAGTAAAAGAAAAACCCTGTTCCTGACTGATTTTTCCATAAGGAAAAGCGTCATTCGCTGTCTTGATCTCCTCTGTTACTGCTTCCGTATTGATAGGAGCTCCGTATCTGTATTTTCTGATCATAACAATCTTCCTCGTCTTTCATAAAAAGGGGCAAAAAATTTGCCCCCTTAAGTCTGTTTATACAACTGTCCGCTTCCCGTCCAGTAACCTGTTTATTTATATAACACAAATGCCTCATAAGGCTTCAGCACAATCTTACCGTCAAATGCTTTTCGGCCAAGATTTGTGATCAGGCACCTGGAACCCTCAAATTCTGCAGGAACTTCAAATGCCGCAGACTGCTCACTGAAATTGCAAACAGTAAGAAGCTTTTCCTCATCCAGCCTTCTCGTATAGGCAAAAATCTGGTCATCCTCACGGCAAAGCGGTTCAAACCTACCGTACACAATGATATCCTTCTCCTTGCGAAGTGCGATCAGTTTCTGATAATAATGGAAAACAGAATCCGGGTCATCCAACTGGCTGGCTGCATTGATTTCTTTACAGTTCGGATTTGTTTTAATCCACGGCTCTCCATCTGTAAAGCCTGCTTTTTCTGAACCATCCCACTGCATAGGTGTTCTTGCATTGTCACGACTTCTGAGCATCAGGCATTTCATCATGTAATCCGGCTCCATCAGTCCTGCATCTGTCAGCTCGGTATAATACTGAATGCTCTCAATATCCTTATAATCTTCCAGCTTACGGAAATATGCATTTGTCATGCCAAGCTCTTCTCCCTGGTATACATAAGGGGTACCCTGCATCATATGGAGACAGGTTGCCAGCATTTTTGCAGAAGTTTCTCTGTATGCCGGATTATCATTTCCAAATCTGGAAACACTTCTTGGCTGGTCATGATTTCCCAGAAAGAGACTGTTCCATGCTTTTCCCTGAAGTTCTTCCTGCCATTTGATCATTGTCTTTTTGAAAGCCTTAAAGTCATATCTGTCAGTGGTCCATTTGCCAAACTCCGCATACGGGGAAGCATCTTCAACATGTTCAAACTGGAACACCATATTCAGCTCGCCGCTGTCTTCCCCGGCATATTTCTGTGCCTCTTCAATGGTAACACCAGAAGTTTCCCCAACTGTCATGATATCATATTTAGACAATACCTCACGGTTCATTTCCTGTAAAAATTCATGGACCCGTGGACCGTGAACGCTGTATGGACCGAAATCTCCATACAGGCCGCTTTTCACTTCTCCATCCGGGAAAGCCTGATCCTTTGAAATCATACTGATCACATCCATACGGAAACCGTCGATTCCCTTGTCACACCAGAATTTCATCATATCGTAAACTTCCTGGCGCACTTTCTCATTTTCCCAGTTCAGATCCGGCTGTTTTCTGGAAAACAGGTGCAGGTAATACATCTGTGTCTCATTGTCATATTCCCATGCAGAACCGCCGAATACACCACCCCAGTTATTTGGCTCTTTCCCGTTTACCGGATTTTTCCAGATGTAATAGTCCCGATAGGGATTGTCCTTGGACTTTTTGCTCTCTAAGAACCACGGATGCTCGTCTGAAGTATGATTTACAACCAGATCCATCAGCACCTTGATTCCACGCTCATGCGCCTGAGAAAGCAGCTCCTCGTAATCCTGCATGGTTCCATAATCTTTGTAAATTCTGCGATAATCTGAAATATCATAGCCATTGTCATCCTGAGGGGACTCCAGCATAGGTGAGATCCACAGAACATTTACCCCAAGTTCCTTCAGATAATCAAGCTTCTCTATAATTCCTCTGATATCACCAATTCCATCCCCATTGCTGTCATTAAAGCTTTTGGGATAGATTTGATATACAATACTTTCTTTCCACCAGCTCTTCTTCATTTCCCGGCTGTCCTCCTGATATTCTATATTTGTTTTCTCTATTTTACCGCACCGGCCACTACACCATTCATGATCCATTTCTGACAGAAAATATACACGATCAGCACTGGCAGCAGAACCAGCAGATAAGAAGCAAATGCCAGATTATAATCAACAGAAAACTGTTTCTTAAATACATACTGGGCAAGCTGCAGTGTCTGCTGACTTTCATCACTTAACAATACCAATGGCATGGTAAAGTCATTCCAGGTCCACATGAAGGAAAGGATTGCTACTGTTGCTGTGGTAGGCTTCAGAACCGGGAAAATGATCCTGGAAAAAATCTGTATCGGGTTTGCCCCGTCAATCATGGCAGCTTCGTCAAGTGCCTCCGGGATTGCCTTTACCGCACCTGTGTAAAGGAACGTATTCATAGGCAGACCAAAAATAATGTACAGGAATGTAATTCCGAAAATGTTATCCAAATGAAAAGTATTTGCCTGCACAACCAACGGAAGCATGATTACCTGGAATGGTATAAACATGGCACTGATAAAGTAATAATACATGAGTGAAAAGAATTTACTCTTTTTACGGTTCCTTGTGATGGCATAAGCAGCAAAAGAGTTTGTGATCAGTGTGAAAACCAGATTCACAACTGTGATAAACGCTGTGTTTAAAAACTTTCTCGGAAAATTAGTCATTACCCAGGCATCTGCAAAGTTCTGAAGTCTGATTTTCTTTGGCAGTGCCAGAATATTATTCATATCTGTAGGATCCTTGATGGCGATCATCAGTGCCATATAAAGAGGCAGCAGGATGACAAGTACGATTCCAATGATCAGAAGGATCGTAACAGGCCAGTTGTAACGCTCTTTTACTTTCACTGTATTCTGTTTCATCCTAATTTTTCCTCCCTCTTCTCAAGTACACGCAGCTGGAATACGGAAATCAGTACTACTACAATAAAAAGCATAACCGCATTGGCTGACTGATAAGCGAACTGTCCGCCTCCGAAGCCCTTTTTGTAGATCAATACTGCAATAGATGTTGTGCTGGTTCCCGGGCCGCCTTCTGTCATAGCCATAATCTGATCATAAACCATCAGATAGCCTTTTGCGGAAAGTACCATATTGATGGTAAAAGAGGGTGCCAGCAGAGGGAACGTGATTTTGCTGAATCTTTTGAATCCGGTCGCTCCATCCAGGTCAGCAGCCTCATATACATCTGTATCAATGGACTGAAGTCCTGCAATGTAGATCAAAGTATTAAAAGCGCATCCAATCCATAAAGATACTGCAACAATTCCCCAGATGGCATGATTCGTTCCAAGAATATTTACGCTTAATGCTTTGATTCCAAGACCTTTTCCCAGCTGTGGAATCAGATTTGCAAAAATATAATTGAAAATAAATCCTACGATCAGACTTCCAAGCATATATGGAAGGAAATAAAAAGCTTTGATCGTATTTTTAAACTTGATCTTTGCATTTAATGCACAGGCCAGTATCAGACTGATCACGTTTACCAGGATAGTAGTAATCACAGCAAATTTGAAGGTAAACAAATATGCATTTCCTGTATCCACATCAGAAAACATATGGATATAATTTCGAAGTCCTACAAAATTCCACTCTCCATATCCTCTCCAGTCTGTAAAGCTGTACATAACACCTTTTAAAAATGGAATTGTATGAAAAGTGAAAAACAGAATTGCAAGAATTCCTACATAAATGTAGTAAACCCGATTGACAGCAGGTTTTTTTCGTGGGGCTTTATTCTTCATGGAATCCTCCCTTATTTTCTTACAAGGCTGCTGTTCACTCAGTGACCAGCAGCCTTACAATTCATACGGATCAAAAGGTGACGGTTCACGTTCTTCACCCTTCGCCTGTATTTTCCATCAGTCACATAGATCAGTCTACATTTGCAATGTCATATTTCTCATCGCACTGTGCAAGGAACTGATTTATGTTCTCCTCGTTGTCCATTCCGTTTGTGTAGTTCAGGCACATTTCAGTCAGAAGTGCTGACATATCAAATCCGGATGGATAGTAATGATCTGGGAAGTTTGCAACCTTTCCAGCTGCAATATCTTCTTTCACACCTGCCACTGTCTCATTCTCCTGCTCTACACCTTTTACAGCTGAGAAAGCAAACTGATCATCAATGTACATTTTTGCATTTTCCGGCTCAAGCATAAAGGATACAAATTCTTTTGCCATTTCTTCATTTGCACTGTCTTTGCATACGCCAAGAAGTACATCTACACCAGAGGTTACATAGTTCTGAGATTCATCATTGGAAGCCGGGAGTGCAAACATATCCACATTGATATCTGCATTTGCATTTTTGTACTGGTTGATTGCCCAGTTTCCATTGATGATCATGGCTGCTTCGCCATTTGCAAAAGCTTTATTTCCATCATCATAGGTAAGTCCCATAAAATCATCCTGCGCATAGTCAAGAAGCTTCATATATTTTTCTACAATTTCCTCGTGGGTTCCAACGAATGTGGTCTTGCCAGCTTTACGGTCATCGTTGAAGCCTTCCGGAGCAAGGTCAGATGCAATACTGTTCCATGGGCAGTTACTTGTCCAGGCATCTTTGTACGTCATAAGGAGTGGCTGTTCCCCTGCATCCTGAAGTTTCTCGATTACCGCAATGAACTCATCCCATGTTTTCGGAATCTCAATTCCATGTTCTTTGAATTTGTCAACGTTATAAATGACACCGGAAGCGTTTGTTGCATAAGGAACGCCATATACCTTCTCTTCTTTGTCCTTGTTTACATCATATACCATCTGAAGGTAGGATTCCTGAAGGTTGGAAACGTAATCCTCGCTGCTTAAGTCTACCAGCATTCCGGCACTTTCCACCTCTGTATAGTTGTTGTCACCGCCCATTGCAACGATATCAGGCATATCATTCTTTGCCATTCTGGTCTTTAATACAGTTCCTGCATCAGCCGGAGCTGTGATCTTGATTGTCACGTCCTCATGAGTTTCATTAAACTTATCTACCAGCTTCTGAAGAATGTCCTTGTTTTCGGCCTTGCTGGAAAAAAGCTCCAGTTCTGTTCCCTTTGCGGAAGAATCCCCCTCAGAAGAGCTGCCGCATCCGGTAACTGTACCAGCCAGCAGTGCACCTACCATTAATGTGCAAATAAGTTTCTTGTTCATCTTTCTTTCCTCCATTATATATTATTTTTTAATGAAGGCTGCGCAGCACTTGCTTATTTGAAAGCTTTCCCGGACACGTCTGTCCTGCTTTCCTTTCTGTGACTTCATAATATCGTAGGTTTCCCGCAAAATCAACAGGTTTCTCGAGAAACTTAAATTGTAGACAAACTTTTATTTTGCCATTTGTGCATATTGTATATTTTTTGTTGTGCAGATTCATGAGCTCTTCGATTGTTCCTCCCTATCTTATAATTTCCCCAGATGACAGGGATTTCATGCAGGTTGTTTTCTTTATGCAAGAGAAGACAGTCAGGCTCTGGAGTCTGACTGTCTTCTCTTCAAATTCATTTAAATGATACGTTCATGTTTTCACAGAATCTCTTTTTACAAGATACACCGGACTTTTTATATCAAACTCTTTCAACTGCTCCCCTGCCACCATCCGAAGCAGGCGGCTGAATGCCAGATGTGCCTTCTGGCTTACGTCCTGATGAACTGTCGTCAGTCTTGGACGGACCATTCTGGCATAGATACTGTCGTCGAAACCGGTAACAGATACCTGTTCCGGAACTTTAATCCCATGATCTAACAAAAAGTTCATGGCCTCAATTGCTGCATAGTCTGAGGAAAACGCCACTGCTTTTACCTGCAGAAAATGCGGAAGAAGTTCTTTATATTTCTGGATACGGCGGTTTCTTTCTCCCGGGATCAAGATCAGACGGGTGCGGCTGCAGAATTTTCCTTCCTTTTCCATAGCCTGCTTAAAGCCCATCCAGCGGCTGTAATCGCTGTCAACGTCTGTTTCAGCAAGGAACAGTGCTTTGTCAAAGCCACAGGAATAAAGGTATCTTCCAATCTGGTAACCGCCGGAATAATCATCCACCCCCACATTCTGAAAAAAATATTCCCCTGCAGGATAGGCATCTATAAGAACCATTTTCTTATTCAGCTTTCTGGACAGTTTCCGATATTTTTCATCATTATATCCCAGGATAATGAGTCCTTCTACATTCCATCTGGAAGCAATATCCACCACATTCTGGATATTCTCCCCTCCGATCAGCATGACGTAGTATCCCTTCATTTCAGCTTCCATCTGAATGGTTCCTACAAGTTCTCCTACAAAGGAATCCTGCAGGGAATGCATTCCATGTGCCTGGGCAAAGCCGAGTACCACACCTATGATTCTGGAGCCATGTCCAGACAGCATGACGGATCCCATATGCGGAACATAATTCTGTTCCTTCAGGATTGCCGTTATTTTGTCAATAGTTTCCTGGGAAACTCTTTTTGTATTGCCATTTATTACATTTGATACGGTAGTCCTGCTCACTCCCGCTATGTCTGCAATATCCTGAAGCCGGATCATCTGATTTTCCTGCTCATATCATGCCATTCTTCCCCGCCCCACGAGGAACCGGAGATTCCGTCGTCGGTGTAATCCATTTTTTTGTACATCTCCACCTTCTGGTCCAGGCAGGTAAGATGCAGGCATTTGCGGCCCTTGGACTGTTCTCTTTCCACATAGCGGTTCATGATCTCACGGGCCAGCCCCTGGTGGCGGTACTCCGGAAGTACATCAAGCCCCAGAAGCATAATGTTCTCTCCGGAAGGATCATAAAGGGTGATGTCTGTGAAAAATTCATCTCGGAATGTCTCTTCCTTCGTTGCAACACCATTGAGAAATCCGGCAATTTTTCCAGTTTCCTTATCTACCGCCACCAGAAATGTCTCTGATGCTTTTTCTATTCTTTCTCGCATACTTTTCGGAGAGCAGGCCTCATTTGGCGGAAAACAAATTTTCTCAATCTTTATTGCCTGCTCTGTCTCCTCTGGGAGAATATCCCGAAATTCAAATTCTTTCATCATTTTTTCCTTTCTTTGCTAAAGCCTGCCCTCAAAATCATTCCTGCGATCTGCACGCCCTATTTTGCCGGACTTTTTCCTGAATTCAGTTGTCGCAGCCCTCTACGAGCCCTCATCCGGGACAAATTTCCCACAAACTGTAGCACACATCTTACAGAAAACATTTTTGGGCACGCTCTGATTTATTTATCAGGCATTCCGTCAGCCAAATTGATATGCTTATCTTCGTTCGCTCAGGAGGCACACAGTTTCAACGGTACTTTCATTGTCCCAACAAAGTTCCTGTGTTTCCCTGTCTCCAAAATACACTGGAAAACGGAACTTTATATGCTTCAGGAATCTGCCATCTGGCTGTTCCTGCTCGTAAATGTCCACCTGTTCCACAAAGCTGTTAAGAAATTCTTTCTTCTCCAGGTCGGTGAACTTATCATATAGTT
>ERZ1035006.563-NODE-563-length-28940-cov-28.150043_pt1 | contig 28940 bp, 24 predicted proteins | sample MGYA00520694_ERZ1035006 | MGnify/ENA primary metagenome ERZ1035006 (study PRJEB33766, sample SAMN09781746) | gut metagenome | biome: gut microbiome | host: Homo sapiens | place: Madagascar | study: EMG produced TPA metagenomics assembly of the PRJNA485056 data... | reverse complement strand
TATCCCCATCGCTTTTTCCATCGGCAATCTCCTTTATACATGCTGCTCTATTAACCGCATATACTGCTCATGAAACTGACTACGATAAGTCCGTCCGATCGGCAATTCTACCCCAGACATCATTTCAACAGTCTCCCGCTTGCATACCTGAATATAATTATAATTTATGATATATCCGCCATGGCACCGCAGAAAGTTTCTGCCTAATTGCTTCGCGATTTTTGACAGAGACTGATAGCAACAATATTGCTGATTCTTTGTGTGCAGAATAACTCTGCGTTCCTGCCGTTCAATATATTCAATATCACTTTGTCTTAAATATACCGTTTTTCCATGTTCCCGCAGCTCATAAATATCATGCTCTTCCTGATCCCGGTAAACCTGAAATGCTTTTTCCATTGCACGTGGCAGCATTTTCTCCATATTTTCTTTTAATACAAAATAACAATGGATGGTATCATACACTTCCGGTGCGAATTCGAGTACCCATGTCAGATAAATAATCTGGCAAACCGGAAGCTTCTGATTGATTTCTCGGCTCAAGGCAATCCCATCAAAGTTCTGACCTGTATATTCGATATCCATAATTGCAATATCACACGAAATGTCTCCTACTTCCAGCATCAATCGCAATTCCTGCGGTGTAACGATTGTAATATCCGCTTCGTTTACCGCTTCGCAGGTAAGTAAGACCCTTTTTGCATGTTCTGCATCCTTCTGTTCATCATCGCATATTATAATATTCATACTAACTGTTCCAATTCATTTTTTCTTCTTGTATCTCATTATACCATATTTTCAGACTAATTCGGCAGCAGCACGCAGATCTGCCGTTCTCTTCCGTTTTTCCGCAGTTGCTTACTGCCATCATATTTCTTAATCAGCGCATCTGCAAGTGCCGGCTCCTTCTTGTGCAGCAGGCGTTTTCCCATCACATAATCCACATCCAGAAACAGACTTCCTTTTCTCTGTCGAACGGTAAGCTGCACAAACGCATCCGTGTCTGTCGAAGTTTGCGCAAATGCCATCTCTAACATCGCATCGACAATAACCGTTACATCGAGCTCTGCCATATTGGATATGTGCAATGGTTCTACAACCGCGTCAAACAAAAGCGTCCGCCCCTGCGCACGTTTCGTATAATCTGCCACCACTGCATCCAGTGTAACATTTCCACTCAATGCCTGTCCATAGACAAATGGCTGTTTCACAAGATCCTCATAATGTGCCAGACTTTCTGCCTGCAGTTTTTGCAACATTTTCTGCTCCTGTTTTCGCCACACGATATCAAGTTTATTATACACATATGGTACATAATTACAAACCATAACCAGAGATACAACCCACACGATACCCAGTGCCAGAACCTCGTATCCTGTAATCGTATTTTTCCTCATCTGGTCAATCAGCTTCCAGCGGGATGCCAGTGACACATACGAGATAAACGTATAGCCAAACACAATCCGTTTATAGATATATCCGCTTCCCTCATACTCCTGCTTAAACATTTTCTTTAAGACAAGTGCCGAGAGAATAAATGCCAGTGACATCACGCCAAACACCAGAATGCACGCCCGAACAGGGGCAACCGGTGCAAAACTCACTAATTTTATCAGATCTTCACTTAAATCCGGAGATGCGTAACCGAAAATCGAAAATAACAGACTTGTCATGCCCTGTTCCAAAATCAGTATACAATAATTGCGCCAGAAGCATCCCTCATTATTGATTACAATTAACAATGCCAGCATTAAAATCTCCGACAGTCCGGTATAAAACCAGATTTTCTCTCCATGATAGAACATCATAATTTCGTAGATTTCAAAATACCCGACAATCATAAGCAGAGACAGCATCCGCACCCATATGCTCCGCCGTCTCCGCTTAATCAAAACCATGCACGTTATAAACAGCCACACGGAAATCTCTAACCCCAGTGCCAACACGGAAAATAATTCTTCTACCATAGTACCCCCACGTACAATTTATCCTTCTGCTTCCAGTCTCTATACCTGTTTCGGCAGAAACACGCAAATCTGCCGTTCTTTTCCTTTTCTTCTGATCTGTCCACTGCCTTCATATTTCCTGATCAGTGCGTCTGTAAGCGTCTGTTCCTTCTTGCACAGAATTCGTTTTCCTGTCATATAATCCACATCCAGAAACAAACTCCCTTTTCTCTGCCGCACAGTAAGCTGTACAAACGCATCCGGGTCTGTCAAAGTTTGTGCAAATGCCATCTCTAACATAGCATCAACAATAACTGTTACATCGAGTTCTGCCATATTGTATATGTGCAGCGGTTCTACCACCGCGTCAAACAAAAGCGTCCGCTCCTGCGCACGTTTCGTATAATCTGCCACCACCGCATCCAATGTAACATTTCCACTCAGCGTCTGTCCATAAGCAAACGGTTCTTCTACCAGTCGCTCATAGTGGAGTTCACTCTCTGCCAGCAGCTGCGCCAACATCCGCTGTTCTTTTTTCTTCCTTTTTGATTCTGACCGATTGTAGACATACGGTACATAATTGCAAAGAATAATAATTCCTATGATCCAAACCATATACAGGGCTATAAAATTACCGATTTCCACATCACCCTGTCGTATCCGGTCAATCAATTTCCAGCGCGAAGCAAGAGATACATACGCAATCAAAATATATCCAATCATAATATTCCGGTACAGACGTCCATCCCCGGTATATTCCTTCCGGAAAATGAATTTCAGAATCAGTGTTGCAATCACACAGCACACATTCATCAAACCTAAAATCAAAAAGCTCGTAACAGAAATCGGAAGCGGACGAAATCCGATGATATTCATCTGATACTCCTGCAGCCTCGGAAATGGCAGTGCCACCATTGAAAAAACCAGACTTCCAACCCCCTGCTGTAGGACAACGATACAGAAGTTTCTCCATAGATTCCCCTCGTTATTCACGGCAACGACCGTCATCATGACCGCAATCTCCACAAGCCCTGCCGGAAACCACGCTATCTCGCCATGATAATTCATCAAAAATTCATACAATTCAAAATATAGCATCAGCGCAGCCCACATACCTGCATGAAACAGAAACGATCTCGGTTTCCGTTTCAGCAGGAACATGGAACTTATAAACAGCCATGATCCGGTTACAAGCCCTAACATAACAAGCTTATAAGCGTTTTCTGTCATACCCACACCCGTTCTATTACAATGCCTTCATCCGGTCGATTGCCTTGACCGTATTCTCATAGGTTCCAAATGCAGTCAGACGGAAATATCCTTCGCCGCTTGGTCCAAATCCCGAACCCGGTGTACCAACGACATTTGCCTTCTCTAACAAATAGTCGAAGAACTCCCAGGAGCTCATGCCATCCGGTGTCTTCAGCCAGATATATGGTGCATTCACACCACCGGATACCGAATATCCGGCACTCTTCAATCCGTCGAAGATATACTTTGCATTCTTCATATAGTATGCAATCTGCTCGCCGGTCTGCTTCTTTCCTGCCTCAGAATACACAGCTTCTCCGGCTGCCTGTACGATGTAAGGTGCACCGTTGTATTTTGTTCCGTGACGTCTTGCCCAAAGTGGATTTAAGGCAACACCATCCGCGGACTTTAACTCCTTTGGAATCACCGTAAAACCAAGTCTGGTTCCGGTAAATCCTGCATTCTTCGAGAAGCTTCGAAGCTCAATCGCACAGGTCTTCGCACCATCACACTCATAGATGGTATGTGGTACATCCTTTTCACTGATATATGCCTCATATGCAGCATCGTAGATGATCACTGCATGTTTTTCGTTCGCATAGTCCACCCATTTCTGCAGCTGGTCCTTCGTAATCGTTGCACCGGTCGGATTGTTCGGGAAGCACAGATAGATGATATCCGGTGTCTCCTCCGGAAGCTCCGGGGCGAATCCATTTTCTTCCTTACATGGCATGTAGATCACATCGCTCCAAAGTCCGGTTGTTGCATCATACGTTCCGGTTCTTCCTGCCATAACATTTGAATCTACATAGACAGGATATACCGGATCGCAGACAGCAATCTTATTGTCAAGGGAAAAGATCTCCTGAATATTTCCGGAATCACATTTTGCGCCATCGCTGACAAATACTTCATCGATTGCGATATCGACACCGCGTGCATTATAATCGTTCTTCACGATTGCACTACGCAAAAACTCATAACCAAGATCCGGTGCATAGCCCTTAAATGTCTCCTGCACGCCCATCTCGGATACTGCCTCATGCAGACGGTCGATAATGGCTGGTGCCAGTGGCTGGGTTACATCACCGATACCAAGACGGATGATCTCCTTATCTGGATTTGCCGCCTGATAAGCACGTACTTTCTTGCCAATGGTTGAGAAGAGGTAACTTCCCGGAAGTTTCAAATAGTTGTCGTTTACTTTAAACATGTCTTTTCCTCCTAAATTGTACAATATACATATTCTTATACGAGTTGCCCGGATTATACAATTCTCCGCAGACACGCTCCCGCTCAGTTCAACACGCAGTGGTACTAAATTCGTGCCAGCAAGCTGTCACTTATTAAGTACCAGCGTGTTTCAATGGTCTGCTTGAGAATTGTATAATCCGGTCAACTCTATTAACATTTTCTCTAATATAATATTTTAAATTTCTAATCCGTCTCCATTATATTCTATCCGATTTTGCAAACAAAATATATGTTTTCATAAACTCTGCCTTGTCTGGATTATAATCCCTATACTTCAATTTCTCCATCGAAGACGACCTTGGCAGGACCGGTCATATAGACGATATTTTCGTCGCGGTCCCAGCGGATAATAAGCTCGCCACCAAGCAGCTTCACCGTCACTTCGTCTTCTGTCTTGCCATTTAAGATACAGGCAACAGCAGTCGCACATGTACCGGTTCCACAGGCAAGTGTCTCGCCGGTTCCACGCTCCCACACACGCATCTTCGCATACGTCGGGCTGACTAACTCGACAAACTCTGCATTGACACGGTTTGGGAAGATTGGATTTTTCTCAAACAGCGGTCCTACTTCCTCCAACGGGAAGTTCTCGACGTCATCCACGAAACTTACGCAATGTGGATTACCCATGGATACACAGGTAATGCGGTATTCCTTTCCTGCTACCATGATCGGATAATCCTTCACAAGTTCCCCTGCATCCGAAAGCTTCACCGGAACCTCCTCCGGGGCAAGAATCGGTGCACCCATATTTACACGCACAAGCTTTACTGTCTTGCGTCCGTTTTTTTCCTCATCGCCAAGTGTAAACTCTAGGTATTTGATACCTGCCAATGTCTCGATCGACACAGACGTCTTATCGGTCAATCCATAATCATACACATACTTTCCGACACAGCGGATGCCATTTCCGCACATCTCGCTCTGTGTGCCATCTGCATTGTACATATCCATCTTGAAATCCGCCACTTCTGACGGTTTGATCAGGATCAGTCCATCCGAGCCGATTCCGAAATGCCGGTCTGATACCCGCACCGCAAGCTCTGACGGATGTTCTACCTTTTCCTTGAAGCAGTTGACATAGACATAGTCATTTCCAAGTCCTTCCATCTTCGTAAAATGAAGACGCATATGCTCACCTTCCATCTTTTTTTCGTTTATTTTATATTTTACTCGTTTTTCCAAACTAAACCACTGAAATTTTACCATAAAAAAAAGGAGAGTGCAACGCACTCTCCAATAGAATCTGATATTTACCTTATAAGCATCACAATACAAAGTTTGGATACATATACATCAGATACTGTCCTTCTATGATCTGGCCATCCACTGCACTGACCCCAAACAGAAATCGTTCTCTATCCTCCCCGGGATATCCATAATACGCCCACACTGGAATCACATTATAGTTTCCGTCTGTATAATGTACATAGACATAATTTAATTTTACCTGATCCACCGTAATTTTTTTAGCATTTGCATAAAAATCTGTCTTTTCAAAATTCTGCATGTATTTCTGTGCAGCCGCATCAATCTGTTCCAAAGAAAGATATGATTCTATTTTTGTACCCTTCTCCTCCACATTGTAAAATATTCCCTGCATGTTTACGACAGCAACGCCATATTCATCTACAGCAACCAGAATTGACTCAAGCGGTGCCGACAATTCCTCCTCCACACCAAACCGAAGATCCCACGCGCCTGCCGATGCGGCAAACGGAATTCCATCCTTTACACGCGTATAAGAAAAGCAGTACCATCGATCCACCATATCTGACTGCATAGATGTACTATCCGTATCTTCTTCTAATTTCGCTCCAATTCCAACTTCATAGCAGGAAAAATCCGCATAACCAATATTCACAAGAAAGTCATATGCTCTGGACTCTGCATCTTTCAAATCAAGCCCTTTTACTTCATCCGCATCTGTTTTTGTACGTACATAGATGCCAGATGCATACATTGGTGAATACATATCATACCGCATATATCTGACATTGGAAGAAACCTCACTTTTTTCACTGTCGTAATAATACATTTCATATACATATGGTACACCCGCAACTTCTCCGTCCGCTCTCGCAAAGCTGGCAGCCGCCTTATCCGGAAATGTCATCGTATAGATCGTCTCCCCCGTTCCTGCAACAAAAGTCTCCTTGGACGGCTGTTCCAGATAATTTTCCACGCTTTCAAGATCTGCCTGCAGGCCTTTCTCCATTATCGCATTCATCGTATCTTCTAGGTCCGCCTGTTCCTGCAGCTCCTGCTGCCTCTGTCTAAGCTCCATCTGTCTGTCTTTCAATTCCTGTTCACTACTCACTTCCCTTGGCTTTACAGACTGTACAGTTCCCTCGTCAAATGCTGCATAGACATGTTCCTTCAGGTACGTCTCATCGAACTCCGCAGGCTTTGCTCCACAGCAATAACTATCTGCAAGCCTGTCTCCGCCTGTCACATCCACATCCACTGTAAATGTGATCTCTGATTCACTTACCAGCTCATACTCCAAATGCCCTGAAATGCTGTTTCCATCCGCAGATGTATCCCCCTCCAGATTATTCTTCTGATAATCCTTCGACAGATCATCGTCCCGGTTCTTTCCACATCCAGCCAGACACAAAACAGACATTCCTATACATAACACTTTTTGCCATCGTTTCATATCAGGTTCCTCCCTTTGGTTTGATAAACTAAGTGTAGCACAGGAATGTATCTGTTTTGTATCTAAACTCTCCCTATTCAGGTTATTTTATTACTTATTCTCTGTAGTGTTATTTCCTATACCAAACGGCATAAATACAATTCCGTATCCATCCTCTGTTTTATATTGCAGCGCCTGAAATTTGATGGATTCCCCCGATGTTTTAACTCGAACGACTGCACCACTTACAATCTCAGTCACCAGTTTTACTGTTGAAAATGATTTTGCTATAGTTTCACCAGTCAGCTCGTCCTCCATCGGATATGGTATCTCAACTGCAGTTGCAGGCGTGTATTCCCCAATTGTCACCTGGTAAAACCGATTATCTCCAAATACATTTTTCATGTCCAGATTATCATAACATTGCTTCATTGTTGTTTCCGGCAAATATTCCCCATCCGTCCATAGAAGCAGAATCGTACCGCTCTCCGTCATATAGGTAACACATTCCACACTGTCATCATATTTTGTAAATGTGATCTTCCACAGATATGCAGAATACGTATGGAAACTGCTGTCTGTATAACAATAAAGTTCCGTTGCATAGGAAAACATATTATCATATTTAATCTGCATGGAATACGGGAACACACCCGCCTGATAATAATACTCCATCTGTTTCTTCGCAAGTTCAACCGCCTCGACTTCGTTTAAAAAGCCATCTGTATTCTCGCATTTTTGCATTTCACTTTCCCATGTACCTGCAATGAGCTTGATCCGGTCTACCGATGACAGATTTGAAGATGCACTGCGTGCCATCATTTCACCTGCTTCTACATAATATTCCTCCGGTGCTACCACAACCTGATCCATCTGTTCAAAAAGTGTTCGTGCAAGCAGATATTTTGGCACCAGCACACTGGCAAGTATAACCGCTATGCAGAAAAATAAAATCAGGCATATCTTTATTTTATTGTTCCGAAAGATTTTTCTCATGAAATACCACCCACATTGTTGTTCCATACCCAACGGTACTTTCAATCTCCAGTTTTTCCCCATGACTTTCTATAATAGATGCAGCAAGTGCAAGTCCGAGTCCGGCACCGCCTTCCTGCCTTGACCGCGATTTGTCCACCATATAAAATTCATCACAGATGCGTTTTAAATGTTCCTCTGAAATTCCAACTCCAAAATCCTGCACTAAAATCCGAACACCCTCCGTTATCTTTTCCGCCACAAAACGGATCTTGCTTCCGTCTTCGGACGCCTTTCTTGCATTGTCAATAATATTGATAAACACAGACTTTAAGAGCTGCTCATCCCCTTTTATCCATGCATCAGTTGTCTCGCATACCAGCTTCTGTTTTTTTCTCTCTAATATAGGTGTTACACTTTCCGCTACTTCCCGCATAAGATGCAAAACCGAAATTGGCTGATATTCTATCTTCCGATGTTTTGCGTAAATAAAATCAAACAACTTCATCGACATAGCTTCCAGTCTTTTCCCTTCATGAAATATATACGACGCTGCAAGCACCTGATTTTCCCTTGCAAGTTCTTTGGATCGCAGCATGTCCGCATATCCTATGATCGTTGTCATTGGTGTCTTCACCTCATGTGTAAAATCCGCCACAAACTGTTCCTGCCTTGTAACCATCCCATGAAGCTCATCCATATGTTCACAGACGGCATCTGCCATCTGATTATATGTCTCCGCCAAAGTTCCCACTTCATCCTGACTTTTAATGTGTACCCGGCTTTCATAGTCCCCCTGTCCAAACTTCTCCGATGCCTGATTTAATTTCTCCAACGGTCCGGTAAGAAGTGTTGCAGCTACAAACATCGCCACCGTACACCCCAGCACGACAACAAACAGCAAAAGCACAAAATACTGTCGCTGTTGTTCAACAATCCGATATGTCTCCGTAACGTCTCTGGCATTGATAATATTCATGGATTTGTTCTGGACAAGGCTCGTTGAACTGACAAAAAGATAATATCCCCCCTGCTGTCTTTCCAATATGTATTGCTTCTGTCCTACAACTGCCGTACTCCACAGTTCGTCCGAACAGGTGAGCAGCTTATCCCTCGTGGAATGTACGACCTCCGTTCCATCGTATATCACAAAAACGCCATCGTTATTTCCGCCCATTTTCCCGGCTACATCCACACTCATATCCCGCATCTGGGAAATCAGTTTCGATGGTGTTGCATTCACCACATCCAACAGACGATATTCTATCGCAGACTGCAGCAGATTATTCTCCTCAATTGCCGTCCTTATCTGTGTATCCAGAGCCAGTTGAAAATTTTTGCGTATCATAAAAAAACCCACGACACCAATCCCGAGCGAAAGCAATATAATATTAATCATTACGACTTTATATCGAAACTTCACCAAATATCCCCTGACTGTTTAATCTTCTAATCGATATCCAACCTTGTATATTGTCTTTAACTGCTCTGTCAATCCCAATTTCTTCCGCAGACGCTGTACATGAAGATCCAATGTCCTCGTATCCCCGTAACTATCGTTTTCCCATACCAGTTCATAGATTTTGTCGCGGAACAATGTCATATTTTTATTACGAACGAGAAGTTCTAACAATGTAAATTCCTTCGGAGTCAAAACGACCTCCTGTCCATACCGGCAGACTGTCCGGTTCTCTGTGTTGATCACAATATCTCCAAAAACTAATTTTGTTGCATCTTTATGATATCTGCGCAGCACAACCTGGATGCGTGCCATCAACTCCACGATTTCAAAAGGCTTGACAATATAATCTTCTGCACCTAAGTTCAACCCCTTCACCCTGTCATTTAATCCTGCCTTTGCAGTTAAAAATATAACCGGTGTTCCCGTTGGTTTAATATATTCGAACAATTCATATCCATCCACCTTCGGCAGCATGATATCCAACAGCACCAAATCAAATGTATGCTTTTCCAGAATATCCGCCGCAGTCAGTCCATCCAACGCACAAGTACACTGATACCCCGCATCTTCCAGATTCATCCGAATCAGATCCGATATCGGTCGTTCATCCTCTACTACCAATATTTTTATCACTTATCCTGCCTCCAAAGTCCCTCTTAAATACGCTTATTCCTTCTTCTCCTCTGCTTCAATCACAACCCGTCCATTTTCGATACGCACTTTCACCTTATTTGTGTCAATCCCCGCTGCCGCAAGCATATCGTCACTTAGCTGTACACGGTGTGCCTTATCAAGCACCGAATACTCCTCGTGTGTCTCGTCTGTCATATCCGGATTCTCCATCTCATCAAGCATATCCCGGTAATGCTGTTTCAATATCTTCTCTGTGCTGATCTTGCCATCCGAGATCATAACAACACGATCAACCTTATGTGCCAGTTTCATATCATGTGTCACAATGATGATCGTAAGTCCCAGTTTACGGTTTAACTGCCGGAACAAATCCTGAATCTGAGATGATGTCTTCGTATCCACAGCTCCGGTCGGTTCATCCGCAAGCAGAATTTCCGGTTCATTTGCAAGTGCAACTGCAATTGCAATTCTCTGCTGTTCTCCACCCGACATCTGCGACGGATAAGAATCCCGCTTATGTTCCATTCCGACAAGTGACAAAAGTTCCTCTGCCCGTGCTCTTCGTTTCTTTGCAGTTGTACCAACAGCGAGCATTGGTGCTTCTATATTCTCTAACGATGTCAGATATGGAAACAGATTTCGACCACTCTTCTGCCACACAAATCCGATTTTTTTCTTCCGATACTGCACCATCTCCCGCTCCGAAAGTTCTGACAGATTTTTATTATCCACTTCGATTCGCCCCGCCGACGGAACTTCCAATCCACCAATAATATTCATAAGCGTGCTTTTTCCACTGCCGCTTTTTCCGATAACCGCCATCAGTTCTCCACGTTTTACCGTCAGATCCAGTCCCTGCAGCGCCAGCACTTCCACTTCCTTGGTCTTATATATTTTTACGAGAGAATCGCAGACGATCAACGGAGCCTGTCCACAATCAGCTGCCGCTTCGTCAAAAGCTTCTTCCATATTCTCTTGTGTATCATCCTCGTATCTGTCTGTCAATAATCTCACCGTCCTCTAACTCATATACTACGTCCCCGAGTTCCATCAGATTCGGATCATGTGTCGTCATCACAATTGTGACACCTTCTTTTTCAATCAGATCCCGGAACAGCTTCATAACCCGAAGACCGGTTTCTGTATCCAGAGCACCCGTCGGCTCATCTGCAAAGACAACCTTCGGTCGATGTGCAACTGCCCGGGCAATTGCCACCCGTTGCTGCTCACCTCCCGACATCTGCCCGGGCAAATGAAGCATACGCTCCTCCATACCTACGAGCGCAAGCGTTTCCCGAATTCTTGCATCAACCGCGTTAGGTGATAAATCACCTTCTGCCAGCCGCATAGCAAAATCAACATTCTCATATGCATTCATAATCGGAATCAATGCCACCGCCTGAAAAACGAATCCAATTTCCTTTCTCCGAAGCTGTTCTTTCTCCAATTCTGTGATATCTCTGTAATCCTGTCCGTCAAATATCACATTTCCATCTGTCGGCGCATCCAGCGTACTTAAAATATTCATCAATGTTGTTTTGCCACTGCCGGAACGTCCCTTCAAAATTGTAAGCTTTCCCTGTGGAATTTCAACATCCACACCCTTTAACGCATAAAACTCTCCGGCTCCGGTCGGAAACATTCTTATAATATTGTTTGCCTGTATTATATTCATAGATGCCTCCTCACCTTACCTATTCTTCGCCTAATTTCAATGCTTGTGTAATATTGAGACTGCGTATCAGGCGCCGCAGGATTAAAATGCACAACAAAATCATCACAGCAAGCACAATCACCAGTTTCAACACATCAGTGGCATCCAGATATACATAAATGCTTAAATTATGTTTCTGTGGCAGATAAATTACACCAAACAACCGTACAAACAGATAGGTTGCAACACCTCCGCAAAGTCCTCCGGCCAATATAGACGGAACCGTTGAAAACAGATGTTCATTCGCAAGCATCCGATTGACTTCTTTTTCTGAAAGTCCCATCGCACGGTACACACCAAATAACAATTCTCTCTGGCGGATAGATGAGATCCAGTAAATCAGAAATCCAATCATGCACAAAATAAGCGCTATGATAAAGCTTAGTGTAAACATGCCATTTGTAATACGAATCATTGCAGCTTCCTTCATCGCCCAAATATCCTCATCCAATGCAGTATAGGATGAAAGTGTTGTATCTGATTTCTCAATCATCGCTTTCACCTGCCCGCTTGAAACTCCATCCGCAAGCTTATACCATATCTCATATGGAGAGATCTTAAAATTCTGAACGGTTTTCGCATAGTTTGCCACAACCAGGTAATGCTCAATTTCCTCCCCATCTTCATACGTATACTGTGTAAATCCGGGCCATGCATCTACGATGGCAACTACCTTTCCACTGATCGTTCCGCGCACAGTTTCCTGTTTCATTACAGAATCCCCATATCGGTCGCAATTCACAAGATCCCCAACCTTTACCTCCAGGGCATTCGCCAGATTCTTTGACAATATCACACCATTTTCCTGCGTTGCAAGTGCATTCAGGTATGTGTACCAATGTTCTTTTTTATTTAACTCCTCCTGCAAATATGCAGTCTGTCCAAAATCCTTTGTGTGAATTCCCATAAACTCACAATCAGCGATTTTCTTTTTTCCCTTACTCACAGAAACATTATTCGTGCGAATCACCTTCGCCATGCTCGTGCATAGTCCCTGATTCACCGCCTCTTCATATTTGACCGGGTCCGGCTCCACATACTCATAATCAATATCCGTTGCATTCACATAATACGCCTGCATCTTCCAGGTTTCCTGAAGACGTATATCGGAACCATCCGCATACCGGATACGGTTCTCATAATTCTGATTGATCGTTCTTGCTGCATTTGCATTGAATAACCCAAGTGCTACCGTCAATATGAGAAAAACAGATATAAATCCCTGTTTTCGGAAATTCCGTGTAATCTGCAGAAACGATGCATATACTGCCGGTTTCCATCTTTTTCTGCCAATCCGGTATACGAGCTGTACCAGATAGTGCACCAGCCTTAACACAACCAGTCCCATTGCCACAATAAACAGTACCGAATCCAGAAAAATCAACGGATCCATCTTCGAACCAAGCAGTGCACGCGCACGAATCTTATCAATTTCCTGATTAAAATTATGCAACAGGTACAAAGATCCTGCAAGCAATACAATATCCAGGAAATATTTTTCCCAAATCATCTTCGTGTTCAGTTTATTATTCGATTTTTGCTGTACGATCGATACTCCGGAATGCACAACAACCGGAATCAAAATAAATACGATTCCAACTATAGATGCCAGCAATCCATACACCAGCATCATCGGCGTAAACCCATACATAGACAGATTTCCAACATGGAATGTAAGAAAATCCGTTGTGGATGCTGCAAGCATGCACAAACCATATCCAAGAGGGATTCCGATCAGCATTGCAGCAAGGCTTAAAATTCCTGCCTGCAGTGCATATTCTGCCACAATCTGTATTCTGCGATATCCACGGCTTCGCATCATCGCAATCTCACCGGTTTCCGCTTCCACGATTTGTCCGGTTACCATATAGATAAAAGCAAGCACCAATCCCAGCAAAGGAAGCTCCAATACCCACAACATAATATTAACAGATTTCTCATTTGTGTTATATTGTTGAAGGATGTTCATGAAGGAGTCCTGAAAATTCTCATCTTCCTTATGAAATTGTTCCAGATAATACTGCACATCTGTTACATTCTTTTGATTAATCCGCGTATAATCCAGAAGAACATTGGTTGTATAGTTAATTTTTTCATATGAGAAATCCTGTACAATTGCATCGAATGTATCTTCACTCACAAAGATTTCTTCTTCCATCGTATTCGGTGCTGTATACCAAAACAGATCTGTACTCTCCCGCTCCTTGAATATGCCTGCAATATACAACTCCAGATTCTCATCTTTATGATTCTTCAACTGTGGGAAATGCAGTGTTTCCCCGACTGTATAGCCACATGCATCCATCACACTCTCCGACATGATACATGCATAACCTTCTCCGTCATAAGCAGCATAATCCTCACCCGTCAGTATCTGCGCATGGTCCAGAATCTCCGGCATATACGATACCGCCAGATATTTTCCTTTTCCTCCGTAACTTCCCTGACAAGACTGTGCATCCAGTTTCAAGACAGACTGCGATTCAATCGGCGTTACATCACCAAGATATTTCTGCCATGTGTTCTGATATCCCTCAATTCCACACATAACAGAATCGGCCGTTTTGTGTTTTTCTGTCTTATACGCACCGACCCGTCCGATCACAGCCGGATACTGATTGTTCTCCACTCCTGCATCATGAAAGCTGTCGAGCAGCATTTTATTGAGTGACCCGGCTTTAAACATTGGCTGACAGGACACGGCGGCCACAAGAAAGATCAAACCTAAAAGCAGACAGGTCGTAAGCCACTTTTTATTCTGTATTTTTCGTAAAACAAATCGAATCATCTCTTACTCCTCTTCTGCGATTGGTCCGGCAAGAACATCACCCTCGCTCAATCCATTAAAAATAACTGCCGTTGTACTTCCCTTTTTGTATTTGGAAGTATCCTGTGTTGCACTGAAACTCTTCATCTCGATGTATTGTTTTTCCAGATTTCCGTCAACAATTTTCCACACATAATACCGCTCCACGCCCTTTTCACGTTTTGGTTTCTCCGTATATATCATATCAGAAGGAATCGTATATACATCCTGCAATGATACAGTTGGATATGACAACATCTGTACGTCCTGTATATCTGCAATATCTGTATTTCCTTCTAATTTGACATAATACATCTGACTGTCATATGCAATACTCTGTGTAATGTATACTTTATTGTCCTTCGTTGTTATATAATATCCTTCCGGCGCCCCTTCTGCTGTCCCTGTCGATCCACAGATTGTTCCCTGCAGCTGTTTTTCGTCGGCATCCTGAATCTGAACAGCCGTTCCAAGCGGCACCGTATTCTTGTCGTTGATATAGATTGCAAGTTTCTCCTGCGCCGGTACATCTATGGCAAAAAGCTTATCACCGGCTTTCACCTTGGCTCCATTCTCAACATATACCGTATAAATCACGCCAGCATTTTCTGCACAGATAGATATCACACCGGAGCCATTATTGTTTTCACTCACTTCGTCATAATCCTGCTGTGCCTTTTTTGCCTGATACTCATAATCCAGTGTCTGGACCTGAAAATCTATATTCTCCATCTGAATATCCAGGTCCAGCATTGCCTGCATATTTGGATTTTTCTCCTGCTCTGCATCTGTGCCGGTCGCCATCTGTGCATCTGTCCCTGTCGCAATCGGATTTCCCTGTTTTTCTGTCTGAAGCAAACGAATCCGGTCTTCATGTGCCTGTACCGATTTCTCCCTGTTTTCTTTCATACTTTCCATATTGGATCGCATCTCAGCAAGTTTTGCACTTCCTTCATCTGTACGTATCTTTACTATAGCCTCCCCCTGCTCGACGGATGTACTTCCCCCACTTACACAAATCTCCTGCACCGTTCCTTCATAAGATGATTTATAATATTTTCTGGTACTGTCTTCGACTACCGAACGGTTTGTATAATACATGGCATCAAAATCCGATGCTTTTTGCACAACATACTCGTCATATTGATCCGGCCAGGCAGCGTCCGTCGTATAATAGACTTTCTCACCTTCCGAAAGTCCGGAAAGAACCTCCACATTCATGTTATCATCCACGCCCGTTTCAATATATCGTGCTTCCCGCTGCTCTCCATTTTTTACATACACAAATGTTCCCTTATCGTCTTCGTAAATGGAATCCTTGCCAACATACAACACGTCTTCCACCCGGTTACGCACTAGATAGATTGGAATGACGGTTCCAACCTTTCCACATTTTGTCATGTCTTCATACTGCATACGAAGATCCGGATATTTCATCTGATTTTCAGCAGCCATTCTCTCCTGGGCACTGTATGGATACTCCTGAAGTGCTATTTTCTGCCCATCCTGCATCGTATAATATTTGTCGTATTTTTTTAATATTTCATCTTTGATTGTTTTATTCTGCACACTGATATATGTATCTTCATAATCCGCAATGACAACCACATTTTCCGCACTTGTCACCTGATTTTCATATGGAAACTGTTTGACATATGTAATATATCCACTCGCTGCCGCCTTCAATGTTCCATTGTCAATCACTTCCTGCTGCGCCTGTATCTGTTCATCATAATTTGCAAGTTTATGCTTATATAACAATGCATCGTAATTTGCATTTTCCTGCTCCGTTGCAATGTCTTTTTCTGTCTGTGACACGCCCTCGGTATCCCCAAGCTGATTTTGTCCATCCTGCTTCAATTGAAGCTTCTGTATAGCAAGCTCATGTTTTTTACTTTCCAGTTCATATTTGCTTACAAGCAGTGCACGGTCTTCCTGCAGATCTGCCTGCGTCTTCTTCGCTACGTCCAGATCCGCGATTGCGACAATCTGTCCCTCTTGCACATAATCTCCCACATTAACAAGTATATCTGCCACTTCTACCTGTGTAGTCCAAAATACCGGATATTCCTTCGGCACAATTGAACCATACAGAATTTCCATAGAACCGACATCTCCATACGAAACTTCACGATAGGATTCTGTTCCTGAAACCGGTTCTAGAAGTTCTGGTGCGTCGGCATATTTTTTGCCACAGGCAGCCAGCGAAAATGTACATATCACACTCATCCACAGGCAGAGCTGTTTTTTTATCTTTGATTGTATTCTCATTTTGAAACCACCACCTTGTCACCTTCCTGCAAGCCCTCTTCAATCACGGTGTATCCATTTACGGTACTTCCGGTTTTCACCGGAACCCCGTGACGAAATTCCTGGTCATCCACCTGATACACATAAGTTTCGTCCTTCACAGACATGATTGCATCCTGTGGAACATATAATACATCCTTAATGACATCCTTCTTGATTACAAGATTGAGGGAACTTGAACTCGGACGTCCCGTCGAATCTGCCAAAACAAAGCTTAGTTTTCGTTTCGCACCCGCATCGGAATCTGTCGCAGTTTCTTCTATGTCTGATAATACAATATCGTAACTGCCTACGCCAAATGTTGCCGTGTATGTCTGCCCCACCTGAAAGTCATAATCGTCATCCGTTGTCGTCGTATATTTGTCAGAACCATACAATAATTTCACAAGTGGATCATATGCATATACCGTTCCATATTCGAGCATATCGGATACGCTGCTGACAACGCCGTCTTCCTCCGCCTTAATCGTATATGTCTCCAGTTTTGCATCAAGCTCATCTATATAAAGTCTCGCTATTTCCTGATCTTTCTGCAACTCTTTGATGCTTTCCAGGTTTGCATCTGTCTGGTTGATCTGATCCAATCGTGTGTAATGGTCTATCAGCAATGCATCTTCTTCCACCCTGTTTTCATATTGCTGCCGCTCTTTATCTATATCATCTGACTGAAACGTAATCAATGTATCTCCCGCTTTTACAGCATCTCCTTGTTTCACATATACCTGATCCACCTTCATCTCGTCATGATCCGCATGATATTCCTGATACCGGAACTCCTTTGCCTCCAGGCGAAGGATAAGTTCCGGCTCGATATCGCCCCTCATAACCTTCTCCGTAGTGTATGTCATTTTCTCATATTCCGGAATTGTAATCGTGAGATCATCCGTCTGTTTTTTTCCGCTGCATCCTGACAGAAGACTCATCCCAATCGCAATTGCCACTATTTTTATACCTTTTTTTCTCACGGCAGTATCCTCGCAGTATTTTGATAAAAATATCATATCATATAAATGTATCTGAATTGTATCAATTTCTGTATATTTATAGCAAAAAAAGACTTCAATCTGCCATAGGCCGATTGAAGTCTTCACCTTCGTCTTACTCTACTACGTAAGGAATAAGAGCTACGTGTCTTGCTCTCTTAATAGCAACTGTAAGTGCACGCTGATGCTTTGCACAGTTACCGGTAATTCTTCTAGGAAGAATCTTTCCTCTTTCAGAGATGTATCTCTTAAGCTTGTTTGTATCCTTGTAATCAATTACTGCATTCTTCTCTGCACAGAATACACAGACCTTTTTTCTTCTACGAATAGGTCTTCTCTTCATAGGAGCGTCTGGACGATCGCTCTTCTCTGTCTTATTATAAGCCATTACTAATTACCTCCATTTAATTTCCGCATTGCACGGATTCCAAATTACTTAAATGGTAAATCGTTGCCTAATGAACCTGTCGGAACATCCATAAAGCCATCTGCACTGGCATTGCCTGGTGCCGGTCTGTCTTCCTGCTGATATCCACCGCCATTGTTTCCAGATGCATTCTTGCTCTCTGCAAACTCCTGTTCTTCTACAACAACCTCTGTTGTATAGACCTTATTGCCGTCCTTATTTGTATAGCTGCCTGTCTGAATACGTCCTGTAATTGCAATCTTTGTACCCTGCTTCAAATACTTCTCAGCAAACTCTCCGTTTCTGCCGAATGCGACACAGGAGATAAAATCTGCCGTCTGTTCATTTCCGGAGTTATCTCTTCTCTGGAATCTACGATCTACTGCAAGTGTATATCTTGCGATTGCTAAAGGCTCAGCCGCCTGCGAATATCTTACTTCAGGATCACGGGTTAAACGACCCATCAAAATTACTTTGTTCATCGGAAATCCTCCTAACTACTACTCTGCGTCCTGTCTAACACAAAGATATCTGAGAACAGATTCCATAATACGAACACTTGCTTCGATCTGAGCTGGAGCTTCAGCGTTTGCATCAAACTGAATGAAGTAGTAGAAACCTTCCTTCATCTTCTGAATCTCGTATGCCAATCTCAGCTTGCCTTTTTCGTCAACGTTTGTGATTGTGCCGCCTGCCTTCTCGATAATAGCCTTAGCCTTATCTACAACAGCAGTTCTTGCGTCATCATCAATCTTTGCGCTAACAACCAACGCTAATTCATACTTGTTCATGTTATTGCACCTCCTTATGGTCTATTGGCCTCCGAACTAGTCGGAAGCAAGGAATATAAAAATATATCACAGAGTTAGATATTACCATACGATATTTTATTTTGCAAGCGATTTTTCATGTTTTTTATCATTTCATTTTTATCCATCGGTATTATGAAGATTAACACACAAAGTTCTTCCCCGCCCCGGTTGTTGTATTCCTATTGTATTTATGTTACATTTAATCATATATCATGCATCAGCGTGATGACCTGTGTGCGCGTCAGCGTGCATCATTACATCATAGTAACCATAAAATAATAGGAGGGTTTTATTACAAATGAAAGATGAAACAAAATGCCTGCATGCAGGCTATGCACCAAAAAACGGTGAACCACGTGTTCTGCCAATCGTACAGAGTACAACTTACGTCTATGAATCAGCTGCTGAAGTTGCAGGAATTTTTGATGATCCGACAAAAGGACTCTGTTATTCCCGTTTTGCCAATCCAACAGTCATGGCTGTGGAAGAGAAGATTGCCGCTTTGGAAGGTGGTGTTGGTGCCATGTGTACCACTTCCGGTCAGGCAGCTACCCTGCTTTCCATCCTGAATATTTGTCAGGCCGGTGACAGCATCATCAGTACCCCGGAAATCTATGGCGGTACAATCAACCTGTTTTCTTTTACTTTAAAGAAACTTGGCATCGAATGTATCTATGTTGATAAAACTATGTCTGACGAGGAAATCAAAGCCTGCTTCAAAGAAAATACAAAGCTTGTGTTCGGCGAGACGATTGCGAACCCAGCTCTAACGGTATTTGATATTGAACGTTTTGCAAATATCGCTCATGCTATGGGTGTTCCATTGATCGTGGACAATACATTTGCAACCCCGATCCTTTGTAAGCCTTTTGACTTTGGTGCCGATATCGTTGTACATTCCACAAGTAAATATATGGATGGTCATGCCGTTCAGATCGGCGGTGTCATCGTAGACAGCGGTAAGTTTAACTGGGATAACGGCAAATTCCCAGAGCTTGTAGAACCTGATGAATCCTACCATGGGACCTGCTATACAAAAGCCTATGGCAACATGGCATATATCATCAAGGCAAGAATGCAGCTCATGCGTGACTTCGGTGTTTATCCGGCTGCACATTCCGCATTTTTGTTGAACCTCGGATTAGAAACACTTCCGGTTCGTATGAAACAGTACACTGAAAATGCAATAGCAGTTGCGCAATACCTTGAAAAGAGCGACGCGGTTGTCAGTGTCAGTTGTCCGGCGCTTCCTTCCGATCCAAACCATGCACTCGCAGAGAAATATCTCGGTGGCAAATCCTGCGGTGTTATCTCCTTCATCATCAAAGGAGGACGTCCGGCTGCCGCAAAGTTTATGGATTCATTAAAGCTTGCATCCAACGAAGTGCATGTCGCAGATATTCGCACCTGTGTCCTGCATCCGGCAAGTGAGACACACCGTCAGCTCACAGACGAACAACTTGTGGCAGCAGGAATTGATGCCGGTATGGTTCGTTTTTCCGTTGGTCTGGAGAACATCGATGACATCCTGGAAGATCTGGATCATGCATTAAAAGCAGCTATGGAATGATTTATTCTCTCATTATTAAAAAACGGGTTGAAACAAATAAGTTTCAACCCATTTTTCTTCTTATATCTGTAATTCCAGAACACTTCCAAGAATCACTTTCGGTTCCTTTACCTTACGTTCTTCCGCATAAAACGATTTGTTATATTCCTGCAGTTTCTGCAGGGATATCGGCTTATCTTCTGGTTCGTACATCTGTGCATTCTTTGCACAAAGCAGATTTGCCATACTGACAAATCCTGTCTCGATTGCAATACCACTGTCAGCGACCGGTGTCTCAGATTCCTTCGCAGGTCCCCACCATTTCATTCCAATGGTATCGGTATATTCTGCTGTTGGTATCTCACATAAAAACTCCAGTGCATACTGCTCAACCCGCTGTTTTGTACAAACAAGCTTCCTGCATCCAAGCACAGCACCTTTTTCATCATATCTTCCAATCAATGCCGGATATGTGTCTACACCACTTAGATAATGACAATCCACATAATGCATTCGAAGTTCCGTGCGCTTGATTCCCCGTCGTTTCAACAAAACTGCTATATCCGGACGTACATTCATCATCCATCTGGCAAGGGGGTTTCGATAAGCCCGCTCCGTCCCAGACCATCCATTGATATGTTTTCCAAGATCAAATTCCGGATTGTCAGCATCCAATTCGTTGTCCAAATTATAAATATCCAAGCCTTGTACATGTTCCGCTTCCACATCTTCCAGCATAACACCTTCGGCTTCATCCCCTGCATACAAGGCACGAAGCTTACGATTCGCAAAAGTAAGAAGCTTACGATTAAACTCCGCCTTTTTATCAACGCAATTGAAATAGTCTCTCAAAAAAGCAGGTTTATAATAGGCATTTAATATTTCATAATTTTTATTTGCATAATTTTCAGAATCGATCTTGACCCGTTTGCATCCGTTCATAATCTGAAACAGGTACGCGGAAAACTGAGCTTCATCTCTACATAATGATTGCTCTCCATTTATATAGTCATTGATCAATATGTCCATATGTTATACCACCATTTTCTTATCTATTGTCAAATCCAAACGCTCCAAGAAGTGCTGCTGAGCCCTTTGAGAAGTGCCAGATCATAGGAGAATCTGCGCTTTCCAATACAACATATACAGTCTTATCCTCTGATACATCCGAAAAATCCAGATCCGGATAGTCTGCACGCACATCCGGTGCATCACCATTTGAAGCAGTAAATGTACCCGTATAAGTTCCACCATACTCCTCATCCTGTGATACAAGTGTCACAGTTACTTCCCCATCAAACAATCCATCTATCAGATTACCGGAACGTGTAACCGTAACAAGCTCATCGCCTGCATCTTCATTCACAGACACCTCTGTACCTTGTCCATTTGGTTTATCGTTGCTCCATGTTCCTTCAAATGTCTTATATGCCTGATCATAACCATCCATCTTCAGGAACATCGTTCCCTGTCCACTCCGGACACCATTCTCATAATCACCATAATAGAAATAATATCCTGAGCTGAACATCGTTGAATATGTGTATATTCCAGCAGCTTTACCAGTATAGGAGCTATCATATCCATCCGTTGCATAAACATAAGAATCTCCTTCCATGTTCGCAACTACAGTACTTGCATTCTCAGAACCATCGACATCCATCATTCCTTCAAAATCAGATGCGGACATCAAACTGATAACCTGTTCCATCAAATCATGTCTTGCATTCATAAGCTCACGCTCTGATTCAATCTTATCCGTGTAAGAAGAGAAGTCTACATCTGACAGCGTATCTGCATATGTATTGATAAAAGACTCTGCCTGATCATACTGCTGAGCATCCATCATATCATCGAGAACCGCGTATGCGCATGCTTTTCTTCCACTCAAAGCATCATCATTAGATGAATCGAGCGCCAGCGCATCTCCATATGCCGCAATCTTGTTATCATAATCCGTATCATCCATCGCATCTGCCCGATCCACATATGCATCTACCAGACTTGACTTCAATCCTGCATCATTAGTCAGATTATATCCTTCCTTATATGCATCAATCAAAGAATCTGTATCACTGTACAACTCTTTTGCAAATGCATAGAACGTAACAATATCATCCATGTTTTCAGTTACTGTGTCTTCATCAAATGCACTGATAACCGTACGGAACTCTTCGAAATTCTCACGTGCCGCATCACTTTCTCCCATAAGATTCTCTGCCTGAATCAAACCATTCATTGCAGGAACTCTGTCTGAGAAAATAGCAAGTGCAGCTTCATAATCTGTTACAGCCTCTTCATAGCTTGAATTCGTCATAGCACTCTCTGCGGCTTCCATCTTCCGATCATACCGCTTCTCCGGAGTGAAGAACAGGAAATACGCCCCAGCAGCCAACGCCAGTACTACAACGACACAAATTGCTATAATCAAACCGGTTTTTTTCTTCTTTTTAGAACCGTCTTTATTTCTCTTTGCCTGTTTTGGTGCCTTCGGTTTCTTTTCCTTCGGTGCTTTTGGCGGCTTCGGAGCTTTCGGTGGCTTTCCCCCATTCATCGGCGGCATCTGCCCGTTATTCGGTACTTGTCCCATTGGTGCTCCCATCGGACCGTTTGACATCTGTCCCATTGGTGCTCCCATCGGACCGTTTGGCATCCGGCCCATCGGTGTTCCCATCGGACCGTTTGACATCTGACCCATTGGTGCTCCCATCGGACCATTTTGCATCTGTCCCATCGGTGCTCCCATCGGACCGTTTGGCATCTGGCCCATCGGTGCTCCCATCGGACCGTTTGGCATCTGGCCCATTGGCGCTCCCATCGGACCGTTTGGCATCTGGCTCATCGGTGCTCCCATCGGACCGTTTGGCATCTGACCCATCGGTGCTCCCATCGGACCGTTTGGCATCTGCCCCATTGGCGCTCCCATCGGACCGTTTGGCATCTGCCCCATTGGCGCAGCCATCGGACCGTTTGGTCTCTGTACACCCTGTGGTGCTACCATCTGTGTTTTATCCTCAAAACGCGGTTTTCCATCCGGAACGACCGGTGTATCCTTTATCATTGGATCTGGTCCTGTCAGAACCGTTGTAGCACCTTCTTCGTCATCGTCTGCCACATCCGGTACTCGTAAAACCGTTGTTTCTCCCTCTTCTTCCTCTGTCAGATTCGTTGCATTTTCATTCTTGTTTTCGTCCATAGCATATCCTCCTGCTAAACTACAATACCTTCTTTACAGTTTATACTTTTTATACCATATATGTCAACATGCTTTCATGTATTTCAACCCGGAATTAGGAAATCTGCCTATTTTTCAGTGCAAAAACCTCCTGCTTCGTCAATTTGCGATACTGTCCACATGCAAGTGTCTCATCCAATCGCAAGGTTCCCATTTGCAACCGCTTCAAATAAACCACCTGCATACCAACTGATTCGAACATACGCTTAATCTGATGATAGCGTCCCTCTGTAATTGTAATCTCTATCTCGCTTTCTGCTCCTGCTCTTTTGACAACCAACTCAGCCGGCGCTGTAAGCATTTCATCCCCTATATTCACCCCTTCCGCAAAAGCAGTGATTTCCTGTTTTGTCACCAGTCCTCTGATTCTTGCATAATATGTTTTTTTCACATGTTTGCCAGGGGCAAGCAAATCATTCGCAAGTTTTCCGTCATTTGTGAGAATAAGCAAACCTTCCGTATCCTTATCCAGTCGTCCGACCGGAAACAAATCTCTTCTTTTATGTCCGGTAATCAGATCGATAACCGTCTTTTCTTTTTTGTCAGTTGTTGCAGATACTACCCCCTGTGGTTTATGCAGCATATAATAGGAATAACTTTCATATATAACCGGCTTTCCCTGCACGCAAACCGCATCACATTCCAGATTGATTTTATCTTCTGCCCGTTTACAGACAACGTCATTGACCGTTATCTGTCCGGTCTTCAACAATCCCTTTACATCCTTCCTGCTGCCAAACCCGGCGTCTGCCAGATACTTGTCCAATCTTATATTCGCCATACTATACCTGTCCTTCTTAATTCTAAGCAAAAGAAAAGATCCACAGTCGCCCGCGGATCTTCCCATTCTTATTATCAATCCTCTTGGGGAGATTGAACTATCTATACTTTTGACTAAAATAGGCTATCGTAAAAATTCCCGATGGATGCACCTGCAATCGTTCCGGATGTATTATAGATTCCGGATGTCATATATGCAGTGGCATCATTTACAAGCTGCATCAGACGATTCTGTGTGTTGCTTCCAAATGAGAAATCTCCTGCAAATAATTTCTTTACATCCGCCATATCTGCAGAAGCAAACGTCTCTTCATTCAATGACAATGTATTATCATCCTTAATCGTAATACCGATCTTAGATAAAGCATTTGCATAATTATCTGTCTGTGATGTCAGACGAGCCGCATCCTTTTGCACATTAGAATTATCTGATTTCTGTGTACCTTCAATGACGCTGTTATAACTGTCTACAAAGCTCTTCACATTCTTCAAAACCGTATCCGTATCTTCTGTCTGATACATCTTCTCATTGCGAAGCGTTGTAATGTCCTTCCACGCACTCTCCGATGCAGATTTCGTTATCTTATCTTCCGATTTTGTGCTAATATTGTTCGAAAACCGTTTCTGTGTTGCCTGCTTTGCACCATCCTTGGAATAATAATGTTTCGCAAGCTTCAGATAACTACCATTTCGTATAGAATTATAATCACTTAAGAGGCCCGTCATACTGTTCGAGTTGCTAGAAGATCTTCCTAACATACTATTAAAAAAATTACTACTAATATTAAAACTCATATTCCAGCCTCCTTTCCATATATTGCTGTTCATTCTTATTTGCAGTATACTACATTTCTATCCTGTTTGTAAAGTCATTTACGGATTCGCTCCGTTATTTTCTGTTGTCTCCGCACTATCCGAAGTACCGCGTTTCAGATATATAACTTCATCGGTGTACATCCCATTACTTTCAAGTGCCGTTTCCGTCCATATAGTTGTGCATGCCTCATCCGAATAAGCACTGTACTCCATCAATCCAAGTTTCACCGGCTTGTCAATCGGAACATTATATGTACTTTCCAGCCCGTTTCCTTCCAATACCTTGCATGTAACGGTTCTTGTCAATACTGCATTCTGCGTTGTCTCTATCTCTTCCGGATACTCATATTCGCATCCCTCTGTAATCCATGAATAGGATACCTTTTCGCCATTTGAATCATAGCAATAATACTCCAAAACCCTATAAGAGTCATCCAATATATACTTGAATACATACGAAGCACTTTCGTTCTTGTAATCTGTTTCTACAACCAGATCCCCATCTTCCCTGTAAATATCTTTAATTGTCTGATCTGCCTCTGTCAACGATATAATCATATCGTTATGGTTTGTGCTGATTATCGCATCTGCCACATTTGGTTCCGGATAGATCAAAACATAACACACTCCATCCGTATCAACCAGATACCAGTACCCATTTTCTTTATCTAATATCTGAGTAAACCCATTAGAATCTTCGTATACCTGCAAATAAAGACCGTCTTTTGTAAATCCAAGGAACTGATACTCCGAATACAATTCGATTCCATCGTTGTAATATATTGTATTCATGCTGTAATTTTTCCCGCCGGACAGCAACGTGTCACCTTTATTGGCATCGTAGATTGCCTGCAGTGTCACCTTTTTATCTTCTTCAGATGCAGGTTCTCTTTTTTTCTCCTCTTCCGTTGTATTCTCTGCTTCTTCTCGGATATCTGCAAGAATGTCTTCCGTCGTTGTTGCATCACTTTGTGTCGCCGCAGCTTCCGTTGTCACAAGTACAAGTTTATCTTCTTTTCCACATGCAGTCAGCGCAAGCATTGACGCCGCCACCGCACATACCACCCATAATTTCGACTTTCTCATACGTTCTCCTTCCCACATACATGGTTTTCGCCAACCTGCGTTATACTCTGTCAAGCCTGTCGTCTTAAAATCCGCAGCACAAGATTCTTTACTTCTGCAAATTCATTCATTTTGAAGTAGAATGCAAACATCAACACATTGGATACAAGCACGGACACAACCGCTTTCAGTATCAACGCAAGGATTCCAACACCCGGTATCTGACTTGCAACCAGATAAGTAAGTGTACATACAATTGCTGTCACAATTGTATAATATAAAAGCTTCCGTATATATTCCCATGCATTCCGCTTGAACAAAACCGTAAACAGATTGTGCAGAATCCAAGGCATACCTACAACCAGCACAGAAATAACTGTGGACAGGATAACGCCATAGATGCCGATAAACTGCACGAGTATAATATTCAGCACCAGATTTACGAGTGCCGTTACAAGCGGGCGGAACCGGTCTTCGTGCCAGATTCCGGCTGCGTCTTTGTATGTGATCAGAATCTGATTTACCTGACTGATGAAGAAATATACTACCATGCAGACAACGACCGCAAACGGAAGCATTCGTTTTTCTTTTACCCAGAGCCGCATGAACGGCTGATACAGACAGAGCATAACCGCACTGCACATACCTGCAAGCCACATAATAATAAATGAAAGTTTCTTCAGATCCATATAATTTTTTTCTTCCGTCTCCACAAGAATACTGTTTCCGATACCTGCTGTACACGATACGAACACAACATTCATAATTCCGGTTACTGCAGTCAGTACATAGTAATAATTGTTGTAAAATGCATTGGCCGCAAGTCCTAAGAATGCCGATATAACAATCGTATCTGCGGACGACACAATAACCTGTCCCACCTTCATGGTGAACAGATCCTTGATTCGATTATTGATTTTTTTCACTGTCTCCTTCGGCAGCTTACCTACTGCTTTATACTCCGGATACATTTTATTTGCAAAATATGCCGTTACCAGATTCGTCACAATCTGCGTGAATATCTGCACAATCAGATAGATATAATAATCGCCGATTGTCATAATGACAATCAACTGTGCCACATACTGGAACGTGTTCGTCACAAGCATAACCTTACTTGCCACATCGTTTCTCTGATGTGCAGTCAGCAGACTGTTCTTGTACGCGAGTAACCAGTATGACATGCAGGTACAAAACAGATTGAGCAGATACACAACATAGATGCTCACACCATCCGGCATATCGCTCTTTACAAGATACGGAATAAACGGTGTCAGAATTCCACCAACAACCGCAATCACAAGTCCAATAATCTGATAATATTTCTGATATAATTTTAACAGTGCACAAATCTGCTCTTTGTCATTGTCAATGATTGGCTGATACATGGAATATACCATCGCCGAACCAACGCCCAACTCCGCAAGGTTCAGCACCCACAGTACCGATCCAAATAAACTGTTTAAACCGAGATATCCATCACCCATGTAGTACATGATCGCTGTACGCATGATAAATGGGAGCAGTATCTGATAGCCTTTCAAAAACATGCCAAACACAACATTACGTGAGGCATTTTTTACACGGGTTTCCTGTTGCATAACAATCCTTTCCAACTACGAAAAAAGCCGCACCAAAGTTTCCCCGGTGCGGCAATAATATCTTACATCAATTCATTCATTGAATCTCTCAGGATATCTAATCCGCGAATCAATTCTTCATCTGTTGCGACAAGCGCTGGCATCAACTTCACAACGTTGTTGTCACGCCCTGCACGCTCCATGATCAATCCCTTTTCAAAGCTCTTGTTGCAGATTTCCAAAGCAAGCTTTCCATCTGCAACCTGCACACCCCAGATACAGCCGATTCCTCGAATCTCTACACCCGGTCTTGCAATGTTTTCATCCATATACTTACGGATGATTTCTTCTTTCCGCTTTACTTCTGCCTCCACCTTATGGTCAAGCATAAATTCAAGTCCTGCCTTCGCTGCTACCATAGAAAGCTGGTTGCCGCGGAAGGTTCCGTTGTGCTCGCCCGGTGACCAGATATCTAACTCCGGCTTGAACATTGTCAGGGCAAACGGCATACCGTATCCACCGATTGACTTGGACATTACAAACATATCCGGTACGATGCCTGCACGTTCAAATGAGAAGAATGTTCCGGTTCTCGCACATCCAACCTGAATATCGTCAACAATCATCAGAATGTCATACTTATCACACAGAGCACGGACACCCTGCAGATATTCATTTGAAAATACATGGATGCCGCCTTCTGCCTGTACTGTCTCAATAAT
>ERZ1035006.558-NODE-558-length-29058-cov-11.637934_pt1 | contig 29058 bp, 25 predicted proteins | sample MGYA00520694_ERZ1035006 | MGnify/ENA primary metagenome ERZ1035006 (study PRJEB33766, sample SAMN09781746) | gut metagenome | biome: gut microbiome | host: Homo sapiens | place: Madagascar | study: EMG produced TPA metagenomics assembly of the PRJNA485056 data... | reverse complement strand
CGGAAAGATTCCAAGAGCAAGGAAACCATGTATGTAGTTTTGAAGGTACAGAAAATCAAGAAGCGATAGCCTAAAAGGCTATCGTTTTTTTGTTATATAATCGGATTTCTTTCAAGTTTATAGGTGTGGTTGGAGCGCTTTTTATATATTGCGTGAGGAATCTCATAAGAAAAAGGTAATTTCCTATTGAAATAATAGGAATTAAAAGGTATAATCTTCTGTAGATAGATTTTGCCAAGGCATAAAGCAGATGAGAAAGGATTTTACAATATTATCCTGTAGATCGCTACAGTTGTCACAGGCAGGATCCCAGAGCAGGAGGAATTGAAATGAGAATATCCACTAAGGGTAGATATGCAATAAAATTAATGCTTGACCTGGCTACCAATGACAATGGAGAGCCGATCAGATTGAAGGATGTAGCACGCAGACAGGATATTTCAGAGAAATATCTGGAGCAGATCATTTCTGTATTAAATAAGGCTGGATATGTGAAGAGTGTCCGCGGACCTCAGGGCGGTTATTCCCTGCAGCGTAGGCCGGAGGAGTATACAGTAGGCATGATCCTCAGACTGACAGAGGGCTGTCTGTCACCGGTAGACTGTGTAGCCTCAGACGGAGGCGGTTGTGAGAAGGGCGACGCCTGTGTCACACGTATCCTCTGGAAAAAGATTGATGATGCCATTAACGAGGTGGTAGATAACATCACATTAGGAGACCTTCTTGACTGGCAGGCTGCAAGTGCGGATGATTATGTAATCTGACCTTTGTTCTTCAACAGATATGTCGTCTATGGGCGACGTTACCATATATGAAAGTCAGTGCGAAGGCTACCAGGCTTATGATGTGGCAGTGATTTTTGTGCAAAAAAGACATTACTTGCTCTTTGATTACGTAAGGAGTAAGTGATGTCTTTTTCAAATATGTCTAATACACTCTGATGTATACTTCTAAAAGCCATTGATAGAATTCTGTATCAGAAATGGTTATTCCAGGCTCCTCCAGAGTAAGGCGGATATCTTCCAGCACAGGAATATTGGTGTAGGAAAAAGATAAATTTTCAATGTCCGCTGTACAAAGACGTTTGCCCCTATTGTACAGAAAAAAGTCCAAAAATTGGACAAAAAAATCTTTACTTTACAACGGTGATGTGATATTATACGAAAAACGGATGATAGACGGGTAACATAAGGTCTTGAATCTATTTCAAGAAGAGGAGGAAATGATTATGAAAAAGTCAAAAGCAGTGATTTCCCTTTTGACAGCTTCCGCAATGACAGTCGGTCTTATGAGCACTGGAACCGTTGCTTATGCAGCAGTAGAAGAAAGTACATCTGACCTGAATGTTATGCTGGAAACTCCGGTACAGTCCCTTGACCCACAGCAGGCTACTGATGGTACATCCTTTGAGGTAATTGCAGACTATACCGATGGACTTATGCAGATGGACTCAGACGGACAGGCAGTTCCGGCCATTGCAGAGAGCTATGATTTATCCGACGATGGACTTACCTATACTTTCCATCTTCGTGACGCACAGTGGAGCAACGGTGATCCTGTAACCGCTTCCGATTTCGTATTTGGATGGCAGAGAGCAGTTGATCCAGATGTAGCTTCCGAGTATGCTTATATGTTAAGTGACATTGGCCAGGTTGAGAATGCAGCTGAGATTATCGCTGGAGAGAAAGACAAATCCGAGCTTGGCATTACAGCAGTTGATGATAAGACACTGGAAGTTAAACTGAATGTTCCGGTATCCTATTTCCTGTCACTGATGTACTTCCCGACATTCTATCCTGTAAACGAAGCATTCTTTGAAACCTGCGCAGATACCTTTGGTACAAGCCCGGAGACAACACTTTCTAACGGTGCATTTGTACTTGATACCTATGAGCCAGCTGCAACAGAGATTCATCTTACAAAGAACGCTGATTACTACGATGCAGACAATATTTCCCTTCCGGGACTTAACTATCAGGTTATTCAGGATTCCCAGCAGGCTCTTATGAGCTATCAGACAGGTGACCTTGACCTTACACTTGTAAATGGTGAGCAGGTTGACCAGGTTGCAGATGATCCTGAGTTCATGACAATCGGTGCTGGATATCTTTGGTATGTAAGCCCTAACATCTCAGCTGTTCCGGAGCTTGCTAACTTAAACATCCGTATGGCGATGACAATGGCAATCGATCGTGAATCCATCACAACAGACGTTCTGAAAGATGGTTCCCTTCCGACATACACAGCAGTTCCTATGCAGTTTGCAGCAGGTCCTGACGGATCCGACTTCTCTGAAGACCAGGAGAAATTCTCCGATGTTTGCGCATATGATGCAGAAAAAGCAGCTGATTACTGGGCAAAGGGTCTTGAGGAACTTGGCGAGACAGAGATCGAACTTGATATGATCGTTGATGCTGATGATGCACCGCAGAAGGTTGCCCAGGTTCTGAAAGAGCAGTGGGAGACAGCCCTTCCGGGATTAACAGTAAACCTTACAGTAGAACCTAAGAAACAGCGTGTTGAGGATATGCAGAACGGAACCTATGAAGTAGCTCTTACCCGTTGGGGACCAGATTATGCAGACCCAATGACATATCTTGGAATGTGGGTTACAGACAACTCCAACAACTATGGTCTGTGGAGCAGCGAAGAGTATGACTCCATTATCGCAGAGTGTACAACTGGTGATCTTTGCACAGATGCTGAGGGACGTTGGGCTAGAATGTATGACGCAGAGAAACTTGTTATGGATGATGCTGTAATTTTCCCGCTTTATACACAGGCAAATGCAGAGATGCTGTCCAGCGCAGTAACTGGCGTTGATTTCCATCCTGTAGCACTGAATCGTGTATACAAAAATGCAGTAAAATCTGAATAAGTTGAATTGAGTAACTTCAGCCGCACCAGGGTTTTACCCGGTGCGGCTTTTAAAGTAATATTGCCGTTGCCATCCGCAGAACAAATAGTAGCTATGCTGTTTATCCTGTGGATTACAACGAACGAATCCAAGGAGGAAAAGTTGTGAAAAAATATACGCTCAAACGAGTTGTAACTTCCTTCTTCACTTTACTGGTAATCCTGCTGGTGCTGTTTGTTCTCATGCAGCTCATGCCAGGTTCCCCGTTCAATGATGAGAAGTTAAATGATGACCAGCGTACAGCCCTGTATGTAAAATACGGTCTGGACCAGCCGGTTGTTGTCCAGTTTGCAAATTATGCCAAAAATATGTTAAAGGGTGATCTTGGCGTCAGCTACAACATTTCCAAAAACACCCCTATTTCTCAAATGATCCAGACAAGACTTCCTATTTCCATTGGAATCGGAGGACTGGCCGTTACCATTGGAGCCATAGTTGGCTTGTTATTGGGACTGCTGGCGGCGCTGAAGCATAACACTATATGGGATTCACTGGCCACAGTCATATCGGTAATCGGTGTGTCGGTGCCGTCCTACGTATTTGCTCTTGCCCTTAGCTACAGCCTTGGATTCCGGCTTCAGTGGTTCCCAATGCTATATAAGGCAAACAATGCCGGGATGTCAAGTGTACTTCCAAGTATAGCCCTTTCCATGTTTACCATGGCATCCATCGCAAGATTCACCCGAAGCGAAATGCTGGAGGTTCTGGGAAGTGACTATATGCTGCTGGCAGAGAGTAAAGGTATTTCCGGTTCTGCACTGATTTTCCGTCACGCACTCCGTAATGCCCTGATTCCTATCATTACAGTTCTCGCACCACTTATCGTAGATCTGATGACAGGATCTCTGGTAGTAGAAAAAATCTTTGCAATTCCCGGAGTTGGAAGCTTACTGGTAAATGCCATCCAGTCCAATGACTATAATGTGGTTATTGCTTTGAGTTTTATTTATTCTGCAATGTATATTGTAATTATGCTGGTTGTGGATATTCTCTATGGTGTGATCGATCCGAGAATCCGACTTGCAAAGAAAGGAGACTGACATCATGAAAAAGAGTCCTGCAGCAGTGGAAACAGCACCGGCAGCTACTTACGTGCCAGTGGATTCTGATTTTCGCCTGAAAAACAATGCAGAAGAAATCGGCATTGATACGAACTTTGCGGCACAGAGCTTCTGGAAAGATGTCCTGCTCCGTTTTGTAAGAAAAACAAGCGCCATAGTCGGTCTGGTACTGATCATCCTGATTACCATCATGGCAGCTATTGGTCCCGGCATGAATGATTATACGTATTCCGGGCAGAATTTAAGTGAAAAGAACTTTGCACCTAGAGTAAAAGCCCTTGAAAAATTCGGAATCTTCGATGGAAGCGAAAACTTCAAAACCTCAAGAGGCTCCAAAACCATCAATAACTATGAAGAAAAAGGCCTTACTGATGTGTATTACTGGTTTGGAAGTGATAACTTAGGCCGTGACATCTGGACAAGAACCTGGTCCGGAGCACGAGTTTCCCTGATCATTGCCATTGCAGCAGCTATCATAGATATGCTTATCGGCATGAGCTATGGTCTGATTTCCGGTTATTTCGGCGGCAGAGTAGATATGATCATGCAGCGTATCCTGGAGGTTGCCAACGGTATTCCAAGACTTGTCATCGTAACTCTGATGCTTCTGGTATTTAAACCTGGCATCCTGACCATCGTAATCGCCCTGATGCTCACGGAGTGGATCGGAATGAGCCGTATCGCCCGTGCCGAGATGCTGAAATTAAAAGAGCAGGAGTTTGTACTTGCATCCAGAACGTTGGGCGCAGGCAGCTTCTTCATTATTTTCAAGGAAGTGCTTCCGAATATTATCGGACCTATCATTACACAGGTTATGTTTTCCATCCCTACCGCTATTTTTACAGAGGCATTCTTAAGCTTCGTAGGACTTGGAATCCCGGTACCACAGTGCTCACTGGGATCCCTGATTTCTGAGGGATTTAATTTCTTTACCACCCATCCCTACCAGATCATCCCGCCAATTATTGTTATGGCCCTTCTGATGCTCAGCTTCAATCTGGTTGCTGACGGCCTTCGTGAGGCACTTGATCCGAAATTAAAAGAAATGTGAGGTGATTTTCAATGTCATCAGATGAAAGAATACTTAATATCAAAGACCTGGACATCACCTTTTCTACAACGGCCGGAACGGTGCATGCAATCCGTGGCATCAACATTGACCTTTACAAAGGTGAGACAGTTGCCATTGTAGGTGAGTCTGGTTCCGGAAAGTCTGTTACCATGAAAGCTGCAATGGGAATCCTTGCTTCCAATGCAAAGGTAGAAAAAGGTTCCATTGAGTTCTGCTATCATCATGCAGATGGAACACCTGAAACGGTAGATATCCTTACCAAAGATAAAAAATGGATCCGCAGACACATTAATGGAAAAAGAATTGCCATGGTATTCCAGGATCCCATGACCAGTCTTGATCCTACCATGACAATTGGAAAACAGATCATGGAAGGTATGCGCTGGCACTTTAAGACACCGAAAAAAGAAGCCTGGGACCGTGCTGTTGAGCTTTTGAAAGAGGTTGGGATCGAGGACGCAGAGAAGCGCATGAAGAACTATCCTCATCAGCTTTCCGGCGGTATGCGTCAGCGTGTTGTTATTGCCATTGCGCTGGCTTGTAATCCGGACCTTTTGATCTGTGATGAGCCTACAACTGCTCTTGACGTTACCATTCAGGCAAAAATTATCGAACTGATCAAGAAGGTTCAGAAAGAACGTGGGATTTCTGTTATTTACATTACCCACGATCTTGGAGTGGTTGCTAAGGTGGCTGACTTCGTAAATGTTATGTATGCAGGAAAAATTGTGGAAAGAGGAACAACTGATGAAATTTTCTACGATCCTCGCCATCCATATACATGGGGGCTTCTTTCCTCCATGCCCGATCTTGACACAGACGACGAGAGACTTTACACGATTCCAGGTTCTCCGCCAAACCTGCTTCATGAGAAGCCAGGAGATGCTTTTGCACCTCGTAACCGTTATGCGCTGGAAATTGATGATAAGCTGGATCCGCCGATGTTCCAGATTACCAAGGATCATTTTGCAGCAACCTGGCTTCTTGACCCAAGAGCTCCTAAGGTAGAAATGCCGGTGGAATTAAAGAACAGAATTGAAAGAATGAAGAGGGAGGCCGAGAAACATGGCAGTAAATTATAATGCTGAACCGATCCTTACTGTGGATGGATTAAAACAGTATTTTAAGGTAAGCAGCAGCTTTACCGTTCATGCAGTAGAGGATGTTTCCTTCAAAATTTATCCTGGAGAAACCTATGGGCTGGTTGGAGAATCCGGTTCCGGAAAATCCACTATTGGACGTAGCGTTATCCGCCTTTATGATCCTACAGCAGGGACGATTAAATTTAATGGTATGGACATTAGCAGAAAGCTGAATAAGGAGACAAACAAGGTTTTGAGAACACAGATGCAGATGATTTTTCAGGATCCCATGGCATCCTTGAACCCAAGAAAAAAGGTTCGGGATATTCTGGGGGAGGGTCTTGACATTCATCATATGTATGAAAATAAGGAAGAGCGAGAGGAGAAGATTAAGGCAATTCTGGCTAAGGTTGGTCTTGCTCCGGAGCACGCTGCCAGATATCCCCATCAGTTTTCCGGCGGTCAGAGACAGCGTGTTGGAATCGCCCGTGCACTGATTATGAATCCCAAGCTGATCATTGCGGATGAGTGTATTTCTGCTCTTGATGTTTCCATTCAGGCACAGGTTGTAAACCTGATGAAGGACATTCAGCAGGAAACAGGCACTGCTTATCTGTTTATTGCTCATGATCTTTCTATGGTAAAATATATTTCAGACAGGATTGGAGTGCTTCATCTGGGACACCTTCTGGAGACTGGTACGACAGAGGAGATTTTCGAGAATCCGATGCATCCATATACACGAAGTCTTCTTTCTGCCATTCCTTCCCCGAACCCGGCTGTGGAGAAGAATCGTGTGGCTGAGACTTACGATTATAAGACTTCCGGAATGAATTATAGTGATGGAACCTATCATCATCTCGGGGGAACTCACTATGTAAAATGTACAGATGAGGAACTTGAGAAATTTAAGAAAATGCCGAAGATGGAATACTAGAGCGTGCTATGGAACTGGAAAAGGATAGAGGTTAAGATTTTTTCTTAGCTTCTGTCCTTTTTTCATGCCCGGTTACCTCATGAACACGAACAATAACTATGCGACTGAAATTTTTTGCAGACTGTCAGGTTGCGTATTGACAAAGAATGACGTATAATGTTTATAAGTGGGGAAATATGCACATTAAGGGGAAGTGTGTCAGGTATGAAAGAGAATAGCAAAACAAATACATACGTGGTAGATGGAGAATACAGACTTCAATATGTCAGTGACAGTTTAAGGGAAATACTTCCGAACTTGAAAATGGGAGCGGCCTGTTATCAGCAGTTCCGGGGAAGAGAGGAGCCCTGCCGGAATTGCCCTCTTACTCATCCTCGGAGAAAAACAGATATGTTTTATAATGAAGATGCGGGTCAGTGGCTGAAGATCAATGCCGGCAGGATTGACTGGCCTGGAGCAAAGGACTGCCATGTTATCCTTACAAAAGATGTAGAAGAACGAGACTTTGATGAAATGTGCCGTTTCGTCAATATGAAGCGGGAAATCCTGGAGCGGAAAAATTCTGTTCCTGATAAGAAGAATCGTTTCACAGGTCTATATCCCAGAGAGACGTTTTTCCGGCAGACGGAAGTCTTTCTCAAGGTAAATAGCGTGGATAATGGGGAGTATTGTCTTGTTGCCATTGATATCGAGCATTTCAAGCTTTTTAATGAATGGTACGGACAGGAAGCAGGAGACCGGCTTCTTGAGGAGATTGGCAGCATCCTGAATGCGATGCGCCAGGAGAATGGCGGGATTGCAGGGTATATGGGTGGAGATGATTTTGCCATGATCCTGCCAAATGATGAGACACTTTTAAGAAAGCTGCAGCTTCGTATTACCGGTTTCGTACGTGCCTATGGAGGGCATACCGGATTTTTAGCGGCATTTGGATTGTATGTGATTGACAATGTGAATATAAGTGCCTCTCTGATGTATGACAGGGCAATCCTGGCACAGCAGACTGTGAAGGGAAATTATGCAGTCCGTTATGCATATTATAATTTGGAAATGAAGACAGATCTGGAGAACAATCATGTGCTGCTGAGCGAGGTTCAGGCCGGACTGGAAAGAAATGAATTTATTTATTACCTTCAGCCAAAGTGCAATCTGAACACAGGGAAAATCGTGGGTTTGGAATCTCTTGTGCGCTGGAAGCATCCGATGAAGGGAATTGTAGCACCGGGATATTTTATTCCGGTTATGGAGCGTAATGGCCTTATCACAGAACTGGATAAAAAGGTATGGGAGCAGGTATGTCAGACTCTTCAGGAATGGATCCGGGACGGACATAAAGTGATTCCTATTTCTGTGAATGTATCCAGTGTGGATATTTATGCACTTGATGTAGTGGCTTATTTCCAGAATCTTGTGAGAAAGTATGAGATCCCGCCGGAATATGTGGAGATTGAAATTACGGAGAGTGCCTATGTAGAAGAGTATAGAGTCATTACCTGTGTTGCAGAAAATTTGAGAAATGCGGGCTTCACTGTTTTGATGGATGATTTTGGAAGCGGTTATTCTTCTTTGAATATGCTGAAGGATGTAAATGTAGACGTTTTGAAAATTGATATGAAATTCCTGAAAATGGATGAGAATACCATTGGAAAGGGCGTGGGAATCCTGGAAGCAGTTACCCGGATGGCAAATATCATGGGGCTTCGCATGATAGCGGAGGGCGTAGAGACAGAGGATCAGATCAATTATCTGCTGAGTATGGGCTGTATTTACGGACAGGGATATTTCTTCTACAAGCCTTTGCCAGTGGAGACTGTGAGAGAGATCCTTCTGGATGAGAACAATGTGGATTACAGAGGAATCCAGGCTCGTAAGATAGAAAATGTAAAATTCGAGGAGCTTTTCCAGTCAGAGCTTGCCAGCGATGGAATTTTGAATAACATCCTGGGTCCCATTGCAATATATGATGTGCATGGGGACAATGTAGATCTGGCTCAGATTAATGACAAATATTGTCTCCTCACGGGACTGGATCCGGTAGACCTCGCTGAGAGAACTCAGATCTTAAACGAAATTTATGAGGAGGACCGTGAGAAGGTCTGGAGCTTGTTTAAAAGGGCAAGCGGCAGACTGGCAGAAGGGGCTGAGGGGACCATACGCCGCAGGAGACGGGACGGTCAGTATATGTGGCTGAATATGCGGGTATTTTTCTTAAGAGATCAGGATGGACACCAGATGGATTACGGAGCACTTCGTGATGTGACGAAAGAGATGACCATGTTTCAGAAGCTTGCATTTTAAAGCTGTTTGTGGCATAATCTGATAATAACTTAACAAATGCCAGGATTGTAGGAATGATTTTTCAAACACGCTCTAAAATTCAATCTGTGGCATCATGTCGATTGCAACTGACTGAAGTCATAAACAGGTGAGAAGATGTCTGGTTTTACAAAAGAAATCATAATCAAAACATTATTTGAGCTGCTTAATGAGAAGCCCCTTGCCAAGATAACGGTAAAGGACATTGTGGAGAGCTGTGGTGTAAACAGAAATACCTTTTATTATCATTTCCGGGATATTTCCGATGCTGTGGAATGCGCACTTTTGCGGGAGGTAGACAAGGTCTTCGAGAAGCCGGTGGAAGTAGATTCTCTCTTAGATTGTCTGGGTGTCTTTGTAAATATTATCGGGGAGAACCGGAAGGCAATGCTGCATATTTACTGTTCCGTGCAAAGAGAAAACTTTACCATTGCACTGGATAAAATATGCAGATATATTGTGCAGGAATACATAGAGCATATTTATACACCGGAGATTCTGGAAAAGGAAGATATGAAGGTTCTGGTGCATTTCTATAAGTGTGTGATGACAGGCGTGGTGCTGGATTGGATGGATCACAGAATGTCTTATAACCTTGCAGAATATGCGGCAAAGATTAGTAGTCTGCATGGAAATACGTTTGAAAAAACATTGGAGAAGACAGCCGGGGAAAAGTTGTCTTTTCCGTAAGCAAAAATAATAAATTAGACAAAACAGGGATTGTGTCTGAATTTTGGACACAGTCCTTTTTTTGTCCGTTCCATTTCAATACGGGCCTGGCTATAATAGGGGCAATGAAAGGCAGCAGGTATTATGGGAGGTGACTTTCTATGAATGGTATTGGGAGACTGAAAATAGCACGAAATGGATACATTGTGATGGCAGCTGTTTTTTGTGCACTTGGAGTTTTTCTGATGGCAAATCCCCAAAAGGCTATGGAGATGCTTTGCATTCTGGCAGGACTCCTGTTTATCGCAGATGGGATCATTAAGATCATCGGATATTTTTCCAGAGACTTTTACTGTCTGGCATTTCAGTTTGACCTTGGCTTTGGAATCCTTATGATCGCTGTTGGAATTCTGATCCTGGCAAAAAGAGAATCTATTCTTCATCTGATCTTTGTGATTTTTGGTCTGCTGATCCTTACAGATGCACTTCTTCGGATACAGATGTCTGTGGAGGCAAAAAAATTCGGAATGAAGCTCTGGTGGGGAATTTTGATTCTTGCAGTTATCACCGGAATATTTGGAATGATTCTTCTTATAGATCCGGCTGGCGGAGCAAGGATAACCGTTGTCTTTGCCGGAACGGCATTTTTGCTGGAAGGAATCCTGAAGCTGTGTGTAGGCATTTACACAGTCCGTATCCGGGATAATGTAGTTTATGAAGATAAAAATTATACAATTAAGGACATAGACTCTATGTAAAAAGATGTATGGGCATGGAGTTTGTATCATAGCTTAAACAAAGGAGGAGCATTATGAAACTGATTGACAAGGCAAAACAGGCCGCTATGGAAGGTGCAGTAACAAAAGCATTAGAATATCTGGAGAAAGATCCGGAAACCAATATTCCGAAGCTGATGGAGCTGGTTGACAAGTTTACACCGGAGGGCTGGTATAAAGGCCAGAGGGATGCCATTCGTAATGCCATCCAGGATAAAAACAGCAACTGGTTCAAACTGATCATGAACCTCTATCAGCTGGATCCAGGCGTTCGTAAAGTATTTTTCCAGAACTTTATCGTAAATGCCAGTTTAAAGGGCAGTGCAAGACAGGAAGAGGCTGCAGCTGAGAATAACTGCAATGTTCCGTGGGCAATCCTGCTTGATCCTACCAGTGCCTGTAATCTGCACTGCACAGGATGCTGGGCAGCAGAATATGGGCACAAGCTGAATCTGGATCTTGAGACAATCGATTCCATTATCAGACAGGGAAAAGAGCTTGGGGTTTATATGTATATTTATACAGGCGGTGAGCCGACTGTACGTAAAAAAGACCTGATCAGGCTTTGTGAGATGCATCCGGACTGTGAGTTCCTTTCCTTCTCAAACGGAACTCTGTTCGACGAGGAATTCTGTGATGAGATTTTAAGAGTAAAGAACTTTGTACCGGCATTCAGCCTGGAAGGCTCTGAGGAGGCCAACGACGGACGTCGTGGTGAAGGTATTTACAAGAAGGTTATGCACGCAATGAAGCTTCTTAAGGACAGAGGACTTCCATTTGGTGTTTCTACCTGCTACACAGGTATGAATGTGGACAGTGTAAGCAGCGAGGAGTATTTTGACAAGCTGGTAGACTGTGGTGCATTATTTGCATGGTTCTTCCACTATATGCCAGTTGGAAACGATGCATCATCAGAGCTTCTGCTTACTCCGGACCAGCGTGAGAAAATGTATCATGCAATCCGCAGGTACCGTGGAACAAAGGCTCTGTTTACTCTGGACTTCCAGAATGACGCAGAGTATGTACATGGATGTATTGCCGGAGGAAGACGTTACCTTCACATTAATGCAAATGGTGATGTGGAGCCATGTGTATTTATTCATTATTCTAACTGCAACATTAAGGATACCTCCTTACTGGATGCATTGAAGAGCCCGATTTTCCAAGCATACCATGACAACCAGCCATTTAACGAGAATATGCTTCGTCCATGCCCGATGTTGGAGAATCCGGAAATCCTCCGCAGACTGGTAGCTGAGACAGGTGCAAAATCCACAGACCTTCAGTCCCCTGAGAGCGCAGACCATCTTTGCGGTAAATGCGACAAATACGCAGCCTGCTGGAAAGAAAGAGCAGACAGGCTTTGGGAAGAGAGCCAGAAGAAAAAGGCTGAGAAGGCTGGATGTTAATCCTATAAAATTGAAATTCAGGACATGAAATGAGCCGCCATCCGATAATCGGATTTTAATTCCGACACCGGGTGGCGGCTCAAGTGCGTTTGGCTTAATAATTATACGCTCCCTCGTAGGCATTGCAGCGCTCCTTCTTCTTGGAAAGATTTTCACAGCTGCTGCATCTGTCACAGAATTCCTGCTCATAACAGGTGGAACAGACACATTCCTTACAGGCCTTACGGTCATAGGCTGATGTGCAGGTATAAGGAAGCTTGCTATCCATAGACTTTTTTTCTGACATTCCCATCACGCTCCTTTTTTCTTGATTATAATGCGAAAATAAAAGCACTTCAATGGAAAATGTCAGAAAAAATCAACGAAGATTTTTGGTGATTTTGGCAGAATTTATTCTGCTTCCCACCTTCCTGATGCCCCACAAGGCAGCGCCAGTCCGTTGGATTTCACCGGAAGGCCGATTTCCTGGGAGTCTACGTGGCCTTTGTATTTCTTCATCTCTGTAGCCAGCATATAAGTCAGTACTGCAGGAGCAAGTCCGGTAGTATAGGAATTGATCAGGAAAAACAGAGGGTCATCGCTGAGAATCTTGGTGCAAAGCTTCACAAGAGGATGAATGGCATCCTCAATCTTCCAAATCTCTCCCTTAGGGCCTCTTCCATAAGACGGCGGGTCCATGATGACGGCATCGTAGTGATTGCCACGGCGGATCTCACGCTCCACAAACTTCACACAGTCATCTACCAGCCAGCGGATAGGCGCATCCGCCAGCCCACTTGCGGCAGCATTCTCCTTTGCCCATGTAACCATACCCTTGGAAGCATCTACGTGTGTAACAGAAGCACCGGCAGCAGCTGCAGCAAGAGTGGCACCACCTGTATAGGCAAAAAGATTCAGAACCTTGATGGGCCGTCCGGCCTTACGAATCTTATCTCCAAACCAGTCCCAGTTCACAGCCTGCTCCGGAAACAGTCCGGTATGCTTGAAGCTGAAAGGTTTCAGATGGAAGGTCAAATCCTTATAATGAAGGTCCCACTGCTGAGGCAGGTCGAAAAATTCCCATTCACCGCCGCCCTTGGAGCTGCGGTGATAATGAGCATTCATTTTCTGCCAGCCTGGTTCTGTCTTAGGTGTATCCCAGATAACCTGTGGGTCCGGACGGACAAGAAGATATTTTCCCCATCTTTCCAGCTTCTCTCCACAGGAGGTATCAATTACTTCGTATTCTTTCCAGCCATTTGCAATCCACATTTCCTATATACCTCGTTTTTCTGTCATAATATCCGTTAAAAAGTTCATAATAAAGCAGTTCCATGATAGCAGAAAACCATAAATTCGTCAATTTTACACGAAAAAACCTCCTATAATAAAGTTAAAGCCTTTAACACCTACAAAACATGGCAAAATAGGGTAAAACACTTGACAACGGACAATTTAGCATACTAAAATGGAAAAGATATACGAGGAGGAAATACCAATCAGGCACTGGCCAAAGGAGGAACTTATGAAAAAATATACCGAAATGACTCATGATGAGCTTCTGGCACTGAAAAAAGAGCTGGACAAGCAGTACGAAGAAATCAAAGCACAGGGACTTGCCCTTGATATGTCAAGAGGAAAGCCAAGTGCAGCACAGCTGGATCTTTCCATGGACATGATGGACGTTCTCAAGGGAGATTCTGATCTGAAGTGTGAGACTGGCGTAGATTGCCGTAACTACGGTGTGATCGATGGTATCCCGGAAGCGAAGCGTCTTCTCGGAGAAATGTCTGAGGTAGACCCAGACCACATCATCATCTATGGAAACTCCAGCTTGAATGTCATGTTCGACAGCATTGCCCGTTCTATGACACAGGGGGTAATGGGAAATACTCCATGGTGCAAGCTTGACAAGGTGAAATTCCTCTGCCCGGTACCAGGATATGACCGTCATTTTAAGATCACAGAATTTTTCGGAATTGAGATGATCAACGTACCGATGACTCCACAGGGTCCGGATATGGACATGGTAGAGAAGCTGGTAAGTGAAGACGCTTCCATCAAGGGAATCTGGTGTGTACCGAAATACTCCAATCCACAGGGCTACACCTATTCCAAGGAAACCGTAGAGCGCTTTGCCAGACTGAAACCGGCAGCACCGGATTTCCGTATTTACTGGGATAATGCGTACAGCATCCATCATCTCTATGATGATAATCAGGACTTCCTGGTAGAAATCCTGGGCGAGTGCGTAAAGGCTGGAAACCCGGACATTGTCTATAAGTTTACATCCACCTCAAAGGTAAGCTTCCCAGGCTCCGGTATCGCAGCAGTGGCAGCTTCCAAGGCAAACCTGGATGATTTCCGCAAATATATGCAGATCCAGACAATCGGACATGATAAGCTGAACCAGCTGCGTCACGTAAGATTTTTCAAAGACCTTGACGGACTTCATGCACACATGAGAAAACACGCAGATATTCTTCGTCCGAAATTCGAGATGGTACTGGATACCTTCGACAAAGAGCTTTCCGAACTGGGAATTGGTGAGTGGACCAAGCCACACGGCGGATATTTCATCTCCTTTGATGCAATGGAAGGCTGTGCAAAGGCCATCGTTGCAAAAGCGAAAGAGGCAGGCGTTGTGCTGACAGGAGCAGGTGCTACCTATCCATATGGCAAGGATCCGAAAGATTCCAATATCCGTATCGCACCTTCCTTCCCAACCCTTGAGGATCTGGGAAAAGCAGCTCAGGTATTTGTACTCTGCGTAAAACTTATCAGTGTAGAGAAACTTCTCGGCTAAAGCCAGAAAAAAGCGCATAAAATTAACAGATTGAACGCAGATAAGCATTCCCCCGCTTCAAGTGCGCAGAGCACTAAGCGGGGCGGGTGAGGGGGATGCTTCAGAGCCCGTACAAAACAGAGCAGGGAGGATTTTATGGCAGCAAACAGGGAAAGGTCAGGCGCAGGAAGAACCATCGTGATCGTACTGGTGGCACTATTGCTTTTGCTTACGGCAGGAGCTTACGGATATGGCGTTTACTATTTTTCCAGCCATTTTCTTCCTGGCTCTATGGTAAATGGATTCAATTGCTCTTATATGACCCGGGAGGAGACAGAGAGTCTTCTGAACCAGCGGGTAGGAGCCTATGTTCTTGCAGTGGAGACTATGAAAAACGGACAGGAAGCCATATCCGCCAAGGATGTGGATCTTTCCTATGTTTCCACCGGAATCGTGAGAAAGCTGATCAAAGACCAGGACCGTTTTAAATGGTTCCTGGCTTTTAACCAGAATAAAAACTATGATATTTCAGAATCCCTCAGCTACAACGTAGAGAGGATGGAAAATGCTGTAAGCAAGCTGAAATGTATGCAGGCAGAAAACGTAGTACAGCCTGTAGATGCACAGATCCAGGATACGGGAGATACTTTCGAGATTATTCCGGAGGTTGTGGGAAATGCACTGGACACGGTGAAAACCCAGGAAGTGATCCAGGCAGCAATGCTCCGCGGAAAAACATCCGTAAACCTGGAAGATGAGAGCTGCTATCGAAAACCATCTGTTTACCGCACAGATGAGCAGCTGATCGCAAATTGTGAAAAGATGAACCAGCTGTGCGACATTATCATTACCTATGACTTCGCAGACCGTACAGAAACGGTAGACCGCACAGTAATTAAGAACTGGTTTGGATTTGATGAAAATGGAAATGTGATTCTTGATGAGAATCTTGTGCGTCAATATGTGTCAGAGCTTGGTCTGAAATATGATACTATGGGACAGACCAGGACATTTCTGACCTATGACAATCGTGAAAAAGAAATCAAAGGCGGTGACTACGGATGGGTAATCGATCAGGAGGGTGAGGTAAAAGCCCTGATCGAAGCCATTGAAAGCGGCGTTACCCAGGTACGTGAGCCTGTTTACCTGTATTCAGGCTATAGCCGTGGAACCAATGATATTGGCTCTACTTATGTAGAGATAGATCTTACCAGCCAGCGCCTTGTATTTTACAAAAATGGCACGCCTGTCGTAGATACCCCTATTGTAAGCGGCAATCCGGACATGGAAGGCTGTGCTACGCCTGAAGGCTGCTATGCTGTAGATGCCAAAGAATCTCCGGCAGTACTTACAGGAGAGGACTACGAGGCAAATGTGACCTTCTGGATTCCTTTTGCAGGAAATGTAGGAATCCACGATGCTTCATGGAGAGCTGAGTTTGGTGGCAATCTGTATCTGTGGGAGGGCTCCCACGGATGTGTAAATGTCCCCTACGATGCGGCTGCGTCCATCTATCAGAATATAGAGGTGGGAATGCCGGTCGTTGTATATGAATAAAGAGCGCTTGGCGCAGACAGGAGATGTAGTTATGAAAATTGTAGTTTTGGCAGGAGGAACCAGTACGGAAAGGGAGATTTCTATCGTATCTGGTACAGGAATCTGCGGAGCACTTCGGCAGAAAGGCCATGAGGCGATCCTGGTGGATATTTTTTGCGGAGTGGAGAATGTGGATTGGAAAAATCCATTTCCTGCTGAATATGATGTGGAAAAAGCTGCTGAATATATGAAGAGCTTTAACCCGAAGATAGAGGAAATGAAGAAAACAAGAAGAAGCTTTTTCGGACCAAATGTGCTGGAGCTGTGTGAGAAATGCGATATTGTATTCCTTGGACTTCATGGTGCAAACGGTGAGGATGGAAAAGTGCAGGCTGCTTTTGATCTGCTGGGAATCCGTTACACAGGAACCGGCTATCTCAGCAGTGCCATGGCAATGGATAAGGGAATCACCAAACAGGTATTTCTTATGAATCATGTTCCTACACCAGGCGGATTTTCCATGAACAAGGAGGACGGCTTTGAGAAGGATCTATCCAAATATGGACTGAACTTCCCAGTAGTAGTAAAGACCAGCTGCGGTGGTTCCAGTGTAGGCGTTTATATTGTAAATGATCAGAAGGAATATGAGGATGCCCTTGCAGATGCAGGCCAGTACGGAGATGAGATCGTGGTAGAGGAGTATATCAAAGGCCGTGAATTTTCCGTTGCAGTTGTAGATAACAAGGCATATCCGGTTATTGAGATTGCACCGATCCAGGGCTTCTATGATTACAAGAACAAATATCAGGCAGGTTCTACAGTAGAAACCTGTCCGGCAGAGATTTCTCCGGAGCTTACGGCCAAAATGCAGGAGAATGCCGTAAAGGCTGCGAAAGCTCTTGGACTTACCGGCTACAGCCGCCTTGACTTCATGATGAAGGAAAATGGAGAGATGTACTGCCTGGAGGCAAATACTCTTCCAGGAATGACTCCTACCAGCCTGATCCCTCAGGAGGCAAAGGTGCTGGGAATGGATTATCCGACTCTTTGCGAGGAGCTTATCCGTATTTCCATGAAGAAATATCAGTAAAAGTATTGGAATATTTGTTTGAAAAATCCGGTATTGCATTTATACCGGATTTTTGTAAAAAAGAAAAGGAAAAGTGTGAATGATAAAATGAAAAATCTTACTTTGGGAAACCTGACAGTAGTGTGTGGCGGCGTATATTTCGGCCCTGCGGATAAGCTGGAGCAGGAAGTTTCCTCTATTACAACAGACAGCAGAAAAGCAGAGCCTGGAACCTTATTTGTTCCCATTGTGGGAGAGCGGGTAGATGCCCATAAATTTATTCCGCAGGTGATGGAAGCGGGTGCTCTGTGCACCTTATCGGAGAAAGTTCTGGAAAATGCCGACTTCTCTTATATCAAAGTAGAATCTTCTCTTCAGGCAGTGAAGGATATTGCAGAATTCTATCTGGAGCAGCTTCAGATTCCAGTTGTTGGAATTACCGGAAGTGTTGGAAAAACCAGTACAAAAGAGGTAATTGCTTCCGTTTTGAAAGAGAAGTACCGTACTTTGAAAACACAGGGAAATTTTAACAATGAGCTGGGTCTGCCTCTCACTGTTTTCCGTTTGCGTGATGAGGATGAAATTGCAGTTTTGGAAATGGGAATCAGTGATTTCGGGGAAATGAGCCGTCTGGCAAAGATCGCGAAGCCGGATACCTGTGTAATCACAAATATCGGAACCTGTCACCTGGAAAATCTGGGAGACAGAGATGGCGTTTTGAAGGCAAAAACTGAAATTTTCAAATACCTGAAAAAAGATGGACATATTGTCCTGAATGGTGACGATGATAAGCTGAGTACAGTAAAAGAATACGAGGGAATCAAGCCTGTATTTTTCGGTATGGAGGCAGATAAAGATATTTACGCAGACGAGATCGTAAGCAGAGGGCTGAAGGGAATGACCTGCCGCATTCATGTTGGGGGAGAAGCCTTTGTTGCCAATATCCCGATGCCGGGGCGCCATATGGTTTACAATGCTCTGGCAGCTACCGCTGTGGGAAGGATTTACGGCCTGAGTCTGGAGCAGATCCGTCATGGAATTGAGACACTGGAGGCAATCAGCGGCCGTTTCCATATGATCGAGACGGATCGTTTTCTTATTGTAGATGACTGCTACAATGCCAATCCAATGTCCATGAAGGCATCTCTTGATGTTCTGAAGGATGGTTCCGGCAGAAGAGTTGCCATTCTGGGAGACATGGGAGAGCTTGGGGAAAACGAAGTCCGGCTTCATGGAGAAGTGGGTACACACGCAGCCAGCTGTGGAATTGATGTTTGCATCTGCACCGGCCCTCTTTCTGCGAACATTGCAGAGGAGGCCAGAAAGAATCCGGATCTTACCGTTATTGAGGAACCAGATCGTGACAGCCTTCTTGCTCATCTGGAATCCTATGTGCAGACAGGAGACACCATTCTGGTAAAGGCTTCTCATTTCATGCAGTTTGAGAAAGTTGTGGCGAAGCTTCAGGAGCTTTAAAGACAGAACCGGTCGTTTTTGGCAGATATAGCCAGGAATTTGACGAACGATTTTTGTTTTTTATAGATCCGCATAGCGTTATAATGTTCCTAAACGGAAAAGGAGGACACTATGCTGGAAAAAATCATGAATCTGCATATATTGCTCTATAGCATGGCGGCTCTTGGCGGGCTGGGAGCAATAGGAATGTTAGCCACGCACCTTACCTACAGAAGAATGCTGAAAAGTACAGGCAGTCAGGTAAAGCTGAAAGAGAAATGGCTGAATTTATGGAAAACCAGAGATAAACTCCTTCACAGGATGAACCGGTTCGTCTGGTATCCGGCGCTGTTGTCCACAGTCATGTTTGGCTGTGCATTCTATTTTACAACAACACTGAAAACAGAGCAGGGAATGCCTCTTGCTTATCTTTATGTGGGAGCTGTGGTTCCGGTTGCACTTTTACTTCTTCGCCAGGCATTGGATTTTTCTTACAAGGAAGAGCTGGTGATGAATACTCTGGCAGATTATGTGGAGCAGATGCAAAGCTGGGTGGAAGAAATTCCGGTATCCAGAAAGTCAGATCCTGTTTTGCAGGATGAGATCGTGGAAAAGATAACCAGCAGCATCCGTCAGACAGCAGCTACAGGAAGTCATTTCAGCAAAATGCTTACACCAGAGGAAGAGAAGATCATGCGGGAAATTATCCGGGAATTTATGGAAGCATAATAAAGTGAAAAATGGGCACGGGAACTGGTTTCTGTGCCTGTTTGCATATCAGGGAGGTATGGCCTCCACAGGTGTGGGAGCTGTCGGAAGGATATAATCGGAAATTTACATATGGAAAAAAGGAGAGATACATTATGAAAATTGTAATTCTGGAAGCGGACAGTCTGGGACAGGACATGGTGTTTACACCCTTTAAGGCTTTGGGGGATGTGGTTATTTATCCAGCCACAACTGCCGGGGAGATGGAAGAGAAAACAAAAGATGCGGATGTTATCGTGGTAAACAAGGTGCCCATCTGCGAAGCTACCATCGGAAAAGCGGAGAAGCTGAAGCTGGTATGTCTTACTGCAACTGGCTTTAACAACCTGGATGGAGAATATCTGAAAAAACGGGAAATTGCTGCTTATAATGTTGCCGGATATTCTACAAACGGAGTGGCACAGCACACCTTCGCCCTGTTATTCTATGTTTTGGAAAAATTGAACTATTACGATAACTATGTAAAATCCGGAGAGTACGCCAGAGGTAAATGCTTCTCCCATTTTGGTCAGAGCTTCTTCGAGCTGGCTGGCAAAACCTGGGGAATCATTGGTCTTGGTGCCATTGGACGAAAAGTGGCAGAGATTGCACAGACCTTTGGCTGCCATGTGATCTGCTATTCTGCTTCCGGCAGAAAATACGATACAGAATATGAGCAGGTCAGCCTGGATGAGCTTCTTTCCCGTTCTGACATTCTTTCTGTACACGCACCTTTAAACCAGTATACTGAAAATCTTATGACTCTGGATGCTTTTCGGAAAATGAAGAAAACTGCCATTTTCCTGAATCTTGCAAGAGGACCGATTGTAAATGAGGAAGACTTATATACCGCACTTACCGAAGGGGATATCGCCGGCGCCGGCCTGGATGTCCTTAGCAAAGAACCCATGGACCTGGAAAATCCCCTTCTGAAAATCCAGGACAGCAAAAAACTCATCATTACCCCCCACATTGCCTGGGCTGCCAAAGAAACCCGCTTCCGTGTGGTAGATGAGGTAGTAAAAAACATTCAGAGATACCAGAAGGGAGATAAGACAAACAGGGTGTATTAATCGGAAAAATCTGGTATCATAGAAATCAAAAACATGGAGGCCGTATGGGGAAGAAATATTATGCAGTGAGAAAAGGACGAAAAACGGGGGTGTTTGCTACCTGGGCGGAGTGCCAGAAGCAGGTCACCGGGTTTTCCGGGGCAGAGTTTAAGAGCTTTGGGACGATGGAAGAGGCCAGGGAATTTGCAGGGTCAGGAGCTGCAGAGATGCAGACTGAACAGGGGAAAGCAATTGGAGTGCAGTACGATAAAGCAGAAGGTACTGGTAGGAATCTCAGTATGTCAGGCTTTGCAGGAGAAAAAGCTGTCGGAACAGTCCCAGGTCAGGTAATCGCCTATGTGGATGGAAGCTATCGTTCAGACACTGGTGAATTTTCTTACGGTATGGTCATTTTAAAGGACGGAGAAGAGCATTGCTTCTGCCGGAAAATGACAGACAAAGAACTGGCCCAGATGCATAATGTGGCAGGAGAGATCAAGGGCTCTGAGGCCGCTATGCAGTATGCCCTGGACAACGGGATTCCTGAGATAACCATTTACCACGATTACGAAGGAATTGCCAAATGGTGTACCGGTGCCTGGAAAGCAAATAAAACTGGAACTCGGGCTTACCAGGCATTTTATCAGGAAGTCATCAAAAAGGTGCAGGTTCATTTCGTAAAAGTAAAAGGCCATTCCAACGACAAATACAACGATATGGCAGATCATCTGGCCAAGTCAGCACTTGGTATTTAACCGAATATTCACTTTATTAACAGACTTAGAGCGTGCCCCCAAAATCATTCCTGCAATCTGCACGCCCCATTTTGCAGAAAGTCTTTTTCAAACACGCTCTGGTGCAGAATTATTATCTTCACTGGACAAACTGGGGAAAGAAGATGTATTATATATTCATACCTTAGGTCAGACTCTGGCATACCGGGTAGATCAGATTAAGAAAGTAGAACCGGAGAACAGCAGGGATTTGGAGATCGTCCCTGGGAAAGACCTTGTAACACTGGTCACCTGTACTCCCTATGGAATCAACAGTCACAGATTGCTTGTAAGAGGAACCAGAATCCCCTATGCACCAGAGATGCAGGAAGCTTCCGCCGGAACCCCCATTGCAGAAAAAGGACCCTCCGATGCAATGGTACGCCAGTTGCTCATAATTGGCGGCATTGTACTGACCACAGCAGTTGTGGTACTGGCAGCAGCCATCTATACCCATCATTTGAAAAAACAAAAACAAAGAAATGCAGGTAAAGACGATGAATCATAATCTGAAGGAACGCCTGCCTCTGGTAATAATATTTCTGGTGTTTGTTGTGGGCTTAACCATTATGGGATATCCCCTGGTCAGCGACTGGCTCAGCGCATACACGGCAAAGGTTGAAATCGCAGACTACACAGCTGCTGTGGAGAAAGAAGACACCAGCCAGCTGGATTCCATGTGGAAAGAGGCAGAAGAATACAATCAGTCCTTAAACAGTGCTTCCAGAGCTTCGGTGGTATCTTACGAAGATCTGCTTTCCGTTACTGATACCATCGGGTATCTGGAAATTCCCAAAATCTCCGTTTATATGCCCATCTATCATGGAATTGACGCAACGGTCATGGAAAAAGGAATCGGCCATATGCCGGAGACCTCGCTTCCGGTAGGAGGAGAATCCACTCATTGCGTATTAAGCGGACATACCGGGCTTCCGGCTGCGAAAATCCTTACGGATTTGACGAAAATGGAAGAGGGTGATTTTTTTTACATCCATGTGCTGGGAAAAACACTGGCTTACAAGGTTGACCAGATCAAGGTTGTCCTTCCGGAAGAGACAGACGATATCAAAATTGTAGAGGGAAAGGATTATGTAACCCTTCTTACCTGTACACCTTATGGAGTTAACAGCCACAGGCTTCTTGTCCGTGGAGAACGTACCGACTATGTACCAGATACAGTTTCTGTTGAGCCATCGTCAAAGGTACAGGCAAAGGAGATGATTCCGGTATCTACCATAATGATGACTGGAATGATTGCAGGAATTGCAATAGTTATAGTAATCATATTGCTGATTCTTTTTATGCCGGGAAAGGACCAGAAGAGGGGAAAGGAATGAGAGTATGAAAAAAATACTTAAAAAAACAGGTGTAATTCTGGGCTTGCTGTTATTTGCAATACTCCTGAGCGGAGTAAAAAGACCTGCGGCAGTTTTGGGAGCTTCCGAGGAGGACCAGAAAAAAGGTTCCATCACCTTACTGCTTACCGGGGATGCCAGGAATGTGGAGCTCACTCTCTGGAAAGTGGCCGATTATAAAGATGGAAAATATATTTTTTCCAATGGCTTTGAGAACAGCGGAGTGACCATCACCAATCTGAAGGATGCCAGCGAGGCGCAGAGTGCAGCAGATGCACTGACCACTTATGCCATAGAAAACAATATAAAGGCAGCGGATACACAGAAGGTTGACGAAAACGGCAGACTCCTTTTCTCGAATCTTTCCCCAGCTTTATATCTTGCGGGGGAAACTTCCGGAGATGACATTATGAAGGTGCAGGGAGTACTGGTTCCTATTCCATATCTGGGAGAAAATGGCCTGGGTATTTACGATGCGGAGATTTCCCCGAAGTATTCTTTCCCAGGAGGAGCAGTGCTGGTTCATAAAGTTGACGAGGACGGCAGCTTCGTAAGCCAGGCAGAATTCGTATTGCAGCAGAAAGTTTACATAACGGGTTCTGAAGAGCTTCCGGAGAATATACAGAAGGAAAGTGATCAGGGCGGAGAATTCTATTGGAAAGAATTTGCGGCAAGCCTTGTTTCGGATAAAAATGGTCAGATTGTGATCACAGATATGCCAAAGGGAACTTACCGTGTTATTGAGACGAAGACTCCGGCTGGATATATTTCATCTTCTGTGCCTTATGAATTTGTGATTGAAAAGGCTGGAGAGGTGAAGACTGTAGATGGAATTTATCAGGCAGCTTCCGGAAACATTACTGAGGTAACCGTTGTCAACAACCGAACCCAGACCAGTGTAAACAAGGTTGATGATAAAGGAAATTATGTTTCTGGTGCCAGATTTGTAATAAAAAATAAAGACAAAAGTGTAATTGCAGATGAGAATGGAAATGCCAGATTTACTTTTACAAGCGGAGAAGAACCTTATGTTCTGAAGGGACTTCCGGCAGGAGACTATTATCTTTCCGAGCTGGAGCCACCGAAAGGCTTCACGGTAGCCAGAGATGTGCTTTTTACAGTCAGTGACAGTGCAGATGCGGTAAACACCGTGACGATGGTGGATGAGCAGGAAAAGACCGCAAAGGGAAAACTGGTGGTGACCAAACAACTTTATGATGAAGAGGGAAAGGAACTGCAGGCAGAGAGTGGTGTTTTCTATGTGGCATTGTTTGCAGATGAGAATTTTACAGACAGGATTTCTCAGGTAGCAGCTCTTACTTTTAAAGGCGCTTCTTCTGGCAGTACGGTCTTTGAAAATCTGGAGCCGGACAAAACCTATTACGTGTCAGAAACCAATGAATATGGCGAGGTTCTGGATGCAGAGAGATATAAGAACTACAGCTATGCACCTCAGTATCCGGAGGGTCAGACCGTAGAACTCACAAGGAAAGCACCAGAGAAAGAGTTTCGCTTTAACAACGTATTCTATGAGCTTCCAGATGGTTACTACTATAAAGGAGATATCCTTATCACCAAGAATGTGGTTCGTAATGGTGAGAAATGTAATTCAAAGGATACCTTCTATGCTGGAATTTTCACAGATGCAGAGCATACGAAGCTGTTCGGTGAAGCACCGGTAGAGCTTGCAATGGATGGAAACAGCAGTGTGACTGTGGATGTTCCGGTTACGATCGGAGACTCCAAGGATGCGGTTGTAAGCTATTATGTGACTGAGACAGATAAGAATGGTGTTCCGCTGGAGAACGGAAGCGATATGGAGTTCACCTTCACAGTGGAGAATGGGGATGTTCAGATGAGTTATGCGAACAATAAGGCTAAGGTTGTACTCACCAACAGCTTTACTGATATCACACCTACTCCTGAGACTGAGGTCACACCAGTGGTAACAGAGACACCGAAGACTCCAGATGGTGGTTCCACACCTGGAGAACAGGTAAAAACCGGAGACGATACACCGGTAGAGGGCTATCTGTTAATGCTTCTGGCTGGTGGCGCAATCATTGCCCTGCTGGTAGTTGAGAAGAAAAAGATGAAATAAAAGAACAAGATAAAACAAAAGAGGCTGCAGTCTGGAAACACAGATTGCAGCCTCTTTGCTTGTGCTTGATAAAGAAATTTCACATATACAGAACCTGCCTGATACAGGAAGGAATGGAGCCTTTGAAAAACCGAATTTCCCAATCCTTTGCTGGAAAGCATGATTCCTGCTTTATGAAAGCTTATAACGAGTGACAGCGTACAGTCCATAGCTTCCGTAGGTGCAGCCGTAGTATTTGCTGTAGCTTTTGGCTTCTGCGAAAAGTGGGTCATAAACCAGTCCGTTGATCTCAGCCCAGGAATGTGCGTTGTTGTTGCTCTGTCTGGCATCTGCGCATACATATACATTCTTATAGCCAATTGCCTTTGCCAGGTATGCGAAAGCTCCTGCATCGGAGATACAATCACCCTTTCCATAGAGGAAGTGGTCATTGGCGAAAACTGCAGGCCAGTCTTTTCCACCCTGGTCAAAACGGCGCCAGATATAATAATACTTCTTGATTACCCAGTTGAAGCAGGTCTGGAGCTTCTGCTCTTTGGACATACCAGGGGTGGTGATCCTGGCAGCTATCTGCTTGGAAAGAAATTCTGCCAGCTGCTTGTCGGACATACGGGAGCCGTTGGCATTGAAGTATTTGGAGCCTTTTGTTTTCGCATAGACATGACCCTTCCGATTGGTGTAATAGGTGTAGCCCTTGGTTCCATTAGGAATTGTCTTATTCACCTGCATGATTCCGTTTTTATTAAAATAGAAGTAATTTTTGCCTATTTTCTGAAAGCCCAGAAGGCGCTTACCATTTCTGTAGTAGCGCTTCTTGCCGTTCTTTAAGATGACCCAGCCTCGTTTTACCTTTGCTGGCTTCGGGGTGACGGTAGGGGCAGGCGTTTCGGTGGTGGCTGTGCTCTCTGCAGCTGTCGGAATGGTTTCGGCTGTAACCGGAGTTGCAGACAGGGTGGCACAGGTAAAAAGTATCATTAATTTTTTTACCTTTTTCATTGTAAAATCTCCTTCCAAAAAAATTAATCTTCCTCAATTACCTGTATCTCCAGGTAATCAAAATCAATCTGCTCAATAAAGCTGTCCTGGTAAAAGCGTGTCTTGCGGTGCTTCCTGAAATCTCGCACTGTAGTATCAAGCCAGATAGGATTTCCCAGGTCTAGCTCATAACAAATCTGCTCCAGACAGTAAAAGACCTTATGAGTTCTTGTCTCCTCCCTGTCATCACAGATCACAGTATCCTTCAGCATATGATTATCCTTCCAGATACGACCCCATAAACGAAACATAACATCCCACCTCCCGATAAAAACTGTCATAGATTATTGCAGAAAGCATTTTTCAAACACACTCCAGACTTTTAAGTGCTTTCAAGTATAGCGGATTTTCAGGGGAAAGTAAAGATGTAGTATCGTTTTATGCTTTTTAACGTGGTGAAGTGTTTCCCCTTGATTCTTGAGAAGAAATCATCTATAATTAACGGTAATATTTGTCACTATCTAACCACATCCAGACGAGGAGGATTTTTATTATGAAATTACATGATACCGGCGTGTATCTGCAAAATGGACAGGAGATCATTCCTGAAGCCCAGGTACAGCTTCCTGTTTCCAGAGAAGCTGCAGCGAAAAATACCATTGCGTATTCTATTTTGAGTGCCCATAATACTTCCGGCAATATGGACAAGCTTCAGATTAAATTCGATAAACTTACATCTCATGATATTACTTTCGTTGGAATCATTCAGACTGCCCGCGCATCAGGACTGGAGAGATTTCCGGTACCTTATGTTCTTACCAACTGCCACAATTCCCTTTGCGCAGTAGGTGGAACCATCAACGAGGATGACCATATGTTTGGTCTTACCTGTGCCAAGAAATATGGCGGAGTTTATGTACCGCCTCATCAGGCTGTTATCCACCAGTTTGCCCGTGAAATGCTGGCAGAATGTGGCAAGATGATCCTCGGATCAGACAGTCACACACGTTATGGTGCACTTGGAACCATGGCTATGGGTGAGGGCGGTCCGGAGCTGGTAAAGCAGCTCCTTTCCCAGACCTATGACATCAATATGCCAGGTGTTGTGGCAATTTATTTGAAGGGATGTCCACGGCCAGGTGTAGGTCCTCAGGACGTTGCACTTGCCATCATTGGAAAAGTTTTTGCAAATGGCTATGTGAAGAACAAGGTAATGGAGTTCGTAGGACCTGGTGTGGCAAACTTAAGTGCAGATTTCCGTATCGGTGTTGACGTTATGACCACAGAAACTACCTGTCTTTCCTCCATCTGGCAGACAGATGAGAAGATCCGGGAATTTTACGAGATCCATGGAAGAAGTGAGAGCTACAAAGAATTGAAGCCAGGCGCTGTTGCCTATTACGATGGCTGCGTGGAAATCGACCTTGGAGAGATCAAGCCTATGATCGCAATGCCATTCCACCCAAGCAACACCTATACTATTGATGAGTTGAACGCAAACTTAGACGACATTCTGGCTGACGTTGAGAAAAAAGCCCAGATCAGCCTGGATGGAAAAGTTCCATATACATTGAGAAACAAAGTGGTAGACGGCAAGCTATATGTAGATCAGGGAATCATCGCAGGATGTGCAGGCGGCGGATTTGAGAACATCTGCGCAGCAGCTGACATTCTCCGAGGTGCCAGCATTGGAGCAGACGCCTTTACCTTAAGCGTATATCCGGCAAGTACCCCGATTTATATGGAGCTGGCTAAAAACGGAGTTCTGGCAGATCTTCTGGAAACAGGTGCTGTAGTAAAAACTGCATTCTGCGGTCCATGCTTTGGTGCTGGCGATACTCCTGCAAATAATGCATTCAGTATCCGCCATACTACCAGAAACTTCCCGAACCGTGAAGGCTCCAAGATCCAGAATGGTCAGATTTCTTCTGTTGCACTTATGGATGCCCGCTCTATCGCAGCAACGGCGGCAAACAAAGGCTTCCTTACCTCTGCAGAGAATTTTACAGGAGAGTACAGAGGACAGAAGTATTTCTTCGACAAAAATATTTACGCAAATCGTGTATTTGACAGCAAAGGTGTGGCAGATCCTTCTGTTGAGATCCAGTTTGGACCGAACATCAAGGACTGGCCGAAGATGCCGGCACTTGCAGAGAACCTGGTCCTGAAGGTAGTGTCTGAGATCCACGATCCGGTTACGACAACAGATGAGCTTATTCCTTCCGGAGAAACTTCATCCTATCGTTCCAATCCTCTGGGTCTTGCAGAGTTCACTCTTTCCAGAAAGGATCCTGCTTATGTTGGCCGTGCCAAAGAGGTTCAGAAAGCAGAGCATGCTATCGAGAACGGTCAGTGCCCGGTAGAGGTATTCCCGGAACTGAAACCAGTTATGGATGAAATTCATAAAGAGTATCCAAATGTTGGAAAAGACAATCTTGGTGTTGGAAGTACTATCTTTGCTGTGAAGCCAGGTGATGGTTCTGCCCGTGAGCAGGCTGCATCCTGTCAGAAGGTACTTGGCGGCTGGGCAAACATTGCCAATGAGTACGCAACTAAGCGTTATCGCTCCAACCTGATCAACTGGGGAATGCTTCCATTCCTGATTCCGGAAGGAGAACTTCCTTTTGCAAACGGTGATTACCTGTTCTTCCCGGGAATCCGCAAGGCAGTTGAGGAGAAAGCTGACACCATCAAAGGCTATACCGTGAAAGAGAGCGGTCTGGTTTCCTTCCATGTAACATTGGGAGAGCTTACCGATGATGAGAGAGAAATCATCCTCAAGGGCTGTCTGATCAATTACAATAGAAAATAATAGAACGACTGTAGCGGGAGTGTTTTAATCCGGAGATGGAAAAACACTCCCGCTTTTTGCAGCAAGGAGAATTCAGTTAGTTCCATAAGGCCCTGTTTTTCAGAAAAAGCAGGAAACATAACGCTCAAATATTCTGAATAATACAAATAATTTATAAAAATAGCAGAATTAATACAATGA
>ERZ1035006.555-NODE-555-length-29077-cov-13.362690_pt1 | contig 29077 bp, 27 predicted proteins | sample MGYA00520694_ERZ1035006 | MGnify/ENA primary metagenome ERZ1035006 (study PRJEB33766, sample SAMN09781746) | gut metagenome | biome: gut microbiome | host: Homo sapiens | place: Madagascar | study: EMG produced TPA metagenomics assembly of the PRJNA485056 data... | reverse complement strand
CTGTTAGTCCTCTGTTTTTAATCGTTATTTTGAATAAAATATGGTATGTATTTTCTTGTTTTATATATTTTTTATACATTTTCCACATTTTTTGATACAACAGATACACTATCTGTTCGCACTTCCGGTACATCGCAGGTATATTGCACTCCCACTAAGACAAAAAATGCACTCACATCTGTCTCTCGATGCAAGTGCACTTCCTGTTTTAAAAATTTCGTATTGGCTTTTATTTCTTTTTCTTTCTGGACCATACATATCCGCCAATCAGCACGATCAGTGCGATCACTGCGATGATAAGTGGTCTTAAAACATTGGTGTTATCTCCTGTTTTTGCGGATGTAACCGTGCTGCTTCCGCTCTGGGTTCCCGCAGTACTGCTGCTTCCGGAAGATGTTCCGCCGAAGGTGCTGCTGCCACCGGAGGTATTGCTGTTTCCGGAAGGTGCCTCGGTCTGGATACCGGAGCCGCCCTGGTTATCCGATCCACTTCCGTTTCCGTTGTTTCCATTATTGGATGCTGTCTCGGTCTGTGGTTCTGTGGAGGAATCATTTCCGCCATTGTTGTTTCCGTTATTGTTGCTCTGGCTTCCCACCGCTGCGTTCAGCGGTACATCGGTCACGGCAACGGCTGCATTGTTATTCTGCAGTTCTTCCGTTTTTGCGGAAACCGTTACGCTGTCACCGTTTTTAACCGAATCCTGTACCTGGAAAGTCATTTCAAAAAGTGTTCCGTTTGTATCCAGTTCTGTAGAGGATGCAAATACAAACACTGCTTCTCCTTCGGATTTATTGCCACTGACCGGATCGTTGATGTCAGTCAGAACGCCATTCATCATGGAGCCTGCTTCCGTTGATACCAGCTTCAGCTGTGAGCTGTCATACGTCACACGGATCTTGCCGTTTGTAATTTTCGTATCGCCGCTGATATCAAGGGTAACTTTCCACGCATCACTTCCTGCCTGAAGTGTGTCACCGTTTACCGTTACGGTTGCCCCCTCAGCTGCGGATACATTCTGATGCAGGCACAGGATTGCTGCTGCAAACAGCATCATCGCACATAATACTTTTTTCATGGTTTGTTTTGCCTCCTCTGGACTGCATTATTTTACACGGACAGCTTTTTTATAGCCGAATTTTCCGTAATGTTTCTTACCGTCAATGATCTTGTAGGAACGGATTCTTACATAATATTTTGCTCTGCCCTTTCCTTTTACCTTGACTGTCTTTTTCACTTTTGTGTTTTTCTTGATGTTGACGGTCTTTACTTTCCTGGTAAACTGTTTGTCGCGTGCAATCTTGATCTGGTAGCCGTCTGCATGTTTCTTTTTGGACCAGCGAAGGGATACTTTCTTTCTGGAATCTGAAACTGCTTTTTTGATCCTTGGCGGTCTCGGTGCTATGTAGAAGGTCATCGTCTTGCTTCCTTCGTATTCTCCGATACCTTTGATCGTAACGCTTGCTTTTCCGATCTTTTTATTCTTTTTGTAAGTCAGTGCATAATCTTTGGCTTCTGTCAGTGTTTTTCCCTGATACCGGATCGTCACACCCGGACGAACGGCTCTTCCTGTGTAAGTCTGATCTTCGATTTCGGCGATCTGTGTATCATTCAGGCTGATTTTCTTTTCCGGTGTTGGTGTCGGCTCAATCTTGTCGATCACTTCGCTTCTGTACTGAAGATCTTTGATGCTGACATTAATATCCGATCCGCTTGTTTTGTTCCACTCTTCTGCTTTCAGGTTCAGACCTGTATCTTTGAGATCAAGTTTCTCACTTGCGGAGAATGTCATGGTCACCAGATTGCCGCTGACTTCCTGCTCTCTGGAAGAAGCAAATACAAACACGATCTCACCTTCTGCTTTGTTTCCGTCGATCGGATCGTTGATAACCGTCTGGAAATTACCTTTTTTCAGTCCATCTCCTGCCTCTGTCTTTACCAGATGCAGTTTGTCGGCTGCGTATGTAATCCTTAATTTTCCGTTGCTGATCTTGCCCACGTTCTCTGCTTTACAGGAAACGGTCACGATACCACTCTTTGCCTGAACGGCATCCAGATAAATTCTGGCGGTATCTGCTGCCCTCACAGCTCCAACGTTCAGTGTCAGAATCAAAAACATCGCCAATACTACAGAAAAAATCTTACTTTTCTTCATTCTTTTTACCTCCTTTTTGATTTCGATTCCTTTCTGTGCCTTAGTGAATCTATTTTATCTGATTTCTCGGTAAATTTCCATAGATTTTTATTAGATTTGGTTGAAATTTTTTTAGATTTGTTCTAACTTTTTTCTATTTTTCCACTTTTGTAAGAGGAATCATATAATATCTTTCATTTTCAAGGTTCAGTTTCTCTACACTGCCGTTATGAAAAGCCAGCACATCTATGAACTGCATCAGTGCTTTTGCATGCAGTTTTGTATCACACAGAACACTTCCGAGGATCTTATCTTCATCCACCAGTTCGCGTACTTCTTCGATTCCGTCGATTCCGACCACCTGCACTTCGGTGCATCCTTTTTCTTCGAGTGCTTCCCAGGCTCCCAGTGCCATGTCATCATTATTGCTGATGATCACTTCAATCTGGTTCGGATACTCTTTCATCCACTGCCGTACGATCACGTTCGCCTGATTTTTCTCCCAGTTTCCGGTGCTGCCTGCAATCTGCTGCGTCGGGATTTTTTTGTTTTCCAGCTCTTTCAGCACCCACTCTGAACGGATCAGCGTGTCCTGATGACCGGACTCGCCTTCCAGCATGGCAAACTGTATGACACCGTCACCGTTCCGGTCGATTTTACTGCGGTCTTTTTCCAGTGCATCTGCGATTACATCCGCCTGCAAAATGGCAGACTGTTTTGCATCCGATCCTTCATAATAAATCTGATCACTCCGGAAAATGTCTTCCCGCACCGGCTCTCTGTTGAAAAATACAACCGGAATCTCCGCCTGCGTCGCTTTGTCGATGATCACAGCCGCATTGGTGCGATCCACGATATTGACCAGCAGAAGGTCATAGTCCAGACGGATGAACTGATCGATCTGGTCGTTCTGCTCCTGCTGACTGCCCCTTGCATCGGCGATCTTTTTGCGGATCTCCACGCCTGGATGGTCTTTTTCGTACTGAAAAATTTCATCCTCGAGATAACCGCAGATCTTGCTGACATAAACATCTTCTTCGTTGTATACAGCCACCCCGATCTTGACCTGCTTTTTGCTGTTCTCACTCTCTGCTGTCTTTGTACATCCAAAGACCAGCATGCACAGGCCAAGTACTGCGATGGCTGCCTGCAGTTCCTTTTTTGACCCCATTTGTTTTTGCCTCCTTCTTCCACCTTGTAAAGCGGACATTAACTCCTGCGATTTTATCAATAGATTGGAAACAGAAAATCATACTTTTCTTTTATATTGTCCTGCGTGATCCACTCGCATTTTGTCTTTGTTAGATGCTCCACTTTCTTTTCTTCTATGGCGTAAACAGCAGACTTCACTGCATAAATCCCGAAAGAATACATGCTGTATGCCATAACGCCTTCCACTTTCCCTTCCCGGATCCTCTGCAATACCTCATCGGAATAACCGATTCCATAAAGAATCTGGTTTTTGCTTTTCAGATAGTCTGATGCCTCTTCCGTGATCTTTGGAGAACTGCAAATAAACATGGCCGGTTGCTTTTGATCCCGGTACCTTGCAAGATTCGGAAGTGTCATCTTCTTTTTTTCAATCGTGATCCCCTGCTTCTGAAATGTTTTCTGAAAAACAGCCCACATTCGCTCCGACATTTCTTTTTCATCCGTTAAATATACTACCGGCTCGTCTTCCTGCCTCTTTTCAAGGATTTTTTCTGCCAGACATTCTGTCATATCCTGCACATCAAACCAGACACGGACCGCCTTTTCCTCTGTTCCGCCCGGATTCACCAGGATCAGCGGGATTTTCTTCTTTTCTGACTGCAGATAAGAGAGAATCTGTTCTTCTTTTTCTGAAAACACGATCAATGCCTGAGAGCCATTTTTGATCTCACGGTCTATGTACTCTTTGATCGTATCATAATCTTCCTCTATTTCCAGATACTCGACATCCACACGCTTTGCATTTGCCGCTTCCTCAATGCCTCTTTTAAAATCTTCTACCTGACTGTTTTTTCTCTTGATCCCGATCACAGAAATCTTTGTGATATCTCTTTTCGTCTCTCCGCCAAACAAATTTGAATATGAGAGAAACATAAAAACAACCATCAGAATCCCCACGCACACAATACCGATTTTCTTTGCCCTTCTCATTCTTTCTTTTCTCCATACATAATTGCCGGAAGATGCAGCAGTACTTCTGTTCCCTCATCTTCCTCTGAAATGATCTGTACCCCGTATTCTTTTCCAAAGTGCAGCTGAATCCTCTCGTGTACGTTTCGTACACCAATGCCGTTTCCTTTTGCCGTCTTTAATTCTTTCGTGTAATCCAGCAGTGCCTCTGCCTGTTCTTCTGACATCCCCATACCGTTGTCTTTCACAGAAATGTAGAGATCCCCGTCTTTTGTATAGGCATGGATCACGATTTCACCGTCGCCGTACATGCCTTCCAGTCCGTGATAAAGTGCATTTTCCACAATTGGCTGAACGATCAGTTTGATGACCTGAAAACATTCTGTACCGGGATCTTTCTCAATCCGGTACGTAAACTGATCTTTTGCACGAAGTGACTGGATCATCAGATAATTCCTTGCATGTTCCAGTTCATCTGCTACTGTGATGATATTTTTTCCTTTGCTGAGGCTGATACGCAGAAATCTTGCCAGTGCCGTAACCATGCCTGCGGCATCTTCTTTTCGGTTTTCCTCGATCATCCACACTACGATGTCCAGTGTATTGTAAAGAAAATGCGGCGTGATCTGTGCCTGAAGGCTGTCCAGTTCACTCTTTCTTTTGGCTTCCTGTTCCTGGATCACTTCCCGCATCAGTTTTTTGATCCTGACTGCCATCTTCTGAATAGATTGTCCCAGATGATACACTTCAAAACTTCCGTCAGTATGGACTTTAATATCCAGCTCTCCGGCTGAAATTCGTTGGACATCCTCCTCCAGGTTGCAGATTGGCCTTGTCAGCACCATTGAAATATACGATCCGACAACCAGGAAAAACAGAAGTACCTGGCAGATGACCGCCAGCACAAAAAAAGTACTCTTGATTCCATAACTTCTAAGTTCTTCTTTCCCGATCACACGAATGATCTTCCATCCGGTGTATCCCACCGTCTTGACACTGCAGAACACCTGCTGTTTCCCGATTTCTGTTTCATAGGAGCCATCCTGATATTCAGCCAGTGTTTCCGGCGGTTTTTCTATAATCCCACTGTTTACAAGGGCGTGCCTGGGATGGTAGATCAGTTCTCCGTTTGGATCCATCAGAAAAGAGTACTGGTTCATATCATCTGTTGAGTTCCTGAAAACTTCAGATAATGCACTGTATTTTATATTGATGAGCAGCACTCCGCTCAGCACCTGATTTCCGTGCGTGATCTGCACAAAACGGCTCATCGGGATCACCCACGGAAAACTGCTGTTATGTTCAAAGCAGTCCTGTATCTGCGGTCTGAAAAAATGAATGTTCTCACTTCGCTCAAGTGCACTGGAAAACCATTCTTCCTGCATAACATCTGAGGAAGAGGCAGATGACAGTGCCGGCATGACCTGCAAAAGTGTCCCATCCTCCTGAAACAGGGCAATGCTCTCCACATAATCTTTGTAGCCGTCATACATCGCCTGAAACATCTGTTCCATCTGTCCGTTGTCGTTTCCCTTGATGATGTCATAATAAAGTGTATCTGACAGACGCATCATACTGTGCAGATACTGTGACATAGATACGTTGATCTGTTCTGCCAGCTCCTGATTATCCTGAACGATGATCTGTGCCTGCTTTTCCTGCTGAGACTTTGAGACAAAAAATCCTACAAAGGCAGCGACAAGCAGCGTCAGCGTCAGAATGATCACATACAGAATATTCTGCATACTCTGTTTCGGCAGAAACTTCCGAAAGTCCTGTCTGATTTTCCCCCACATACAACCTCCCGTCTATTGCCCCTGTCTGCGGCACTGGATCGGGGACATTCCATACTTTTTCTTAAATACATGGCTGAAATATCCGGATTCCAGATAGCCCACTTTCTGGGCAACTACATAGATTTTTTCACTTGTCTCTTTTAAAAGCCGCATGGCTTCTTTCATTCTGGTGTCCGTCAGATACTCTACAAAACTCATGCCGGTCTCTTTTTTGAACAGGCTGGAAAAATAGGTCTGCGTCAGTCCGACTTCAGCGGCGATCTTTTCCAGTCCGATATCCGGATCTCCGAACTCTTCCTGGATTTTCTGTTTTGCCTCTTCAATGATACCTTTCGCCTTGTTCTCACGTTCCCGCCCCTGGCTGGCATTTAAGCGGATGCACTGTTCTTCCAGCCATTCCATGAACGTATCCGCACTGGCATACTTCTGCATGATCTCCAGATAATTCGGAATCCCGTCAAAGACTTCTTCAATCTCAAGGTCCTGCTGTCTTGCAAAAACAAGAAGTGCATTGATGACGCTCATGCTGTACGCCTGATAACTGCCGCTGCTCATATCGGCTTTGATCAGATATTCTTTCATTTTTCTGATCACGGCATGAATATCTTCTTCTTTTCCGAATTTTACCGCCGTGAACAGTTTATCCTGTGCTTTCTCATCAAACAGCAGGATCACCTGCTCGGATTTGTCAATATCTTCCATATAAATGACATCTCCGTCCTGCGACATTTTGCGGTAAGAGAGTGCTTCTTTGGCTTCTTCAAAAGATTCTTTCACTTTGATCAGCTCATCTTTGATCTTTCCGACACCGATCGCTGCCTTGATCTTCATCACACGTTTGCTCTCTTTTGCAATGTCATTGAGCTTTAAAAGAATTTTTTCCATTTCTTCTGGTTCATTCATACCAAACAGAATACATTCCCCGAGTGGATTGTAAAAAGCTTCATAATAAATATCATCCGATATGGAATTTCGGATCAGATTGCGGATGTAGATGGATGCCAGTTGGCTGTCCATGGTCTCTCCATGGTCTTTCTGTTCAATCTGATAAATCTGTGTCAGTGCCGTTGCCCAGTATTTATATTCTCCCATGCGGATCAGCCCTGTCTTTTTTTCTTCCTGAAGTGTTTTTGCCTTGATATTTCCAAGTACCAGCCGGTTCAGGAAATTTTCCCTTATGATCGGCTGATTTTCCAGATACAGTTTTCGAAGCTTCTGGATGCTCTGCTTTTCTTCCAGCTCGGTATCCATTTTGTCTTTGACTTTCTGAAGAACTTCTGACATTTCCCTGGCATTGATTGGCTTTAGAATATAATCCAAAACGCCATGGATCAGTGCTTCTTTTGCATACTGGAAATCATCATACCCGGAAATGATCACCAGCTTTATGTATGGATATTTTTCTTTGATCTTATGCATCAGTTCGATTCCGTCCATAAAGGGCATCCGGATATCGGTAAACACGATATCTACATCGTGATTTTCCAGAAATTCCAGTACATCCAGTCCATTTAAGAATGCTCCGACTACCGAGAATCCGTACTTTTCCCAGTCCAGCGTTCTCTGTATGCTTCGCAAAACCTCCGGTTCATCATCTGCCAACACAACCCTGTAGTTCACTTTCTTCCACCTCTCCTTTTAGCTATCCATTCACTTTCATTCTCCAGCCTGAAAGATATTTATTTTTCAACGTTCCATTCACCAGTTTTCCCCAGCCAAGCGGGTAACCATCCACACAGACCAGCTGCCAGCCTTTCTCTTTTCCACATTCCAGATCCGAGACATCCACCGTTTCCCCCTTCAGATAGCGGATCACTCGCTCATCCTTTGCCGGAAAATCAATACTGGAGGCAAATTCTTTTTTCTGTAATACCATCGCAAATGCCTGTGACGGCTCGAAGCGGTCTTTTCGTATCTCCCCAAGATAGAGTCCGTTTCGCACAAAGACCAGATTTTTTTTACCTTCCACACCTTCCGGGAGGTAATAGGCAAACCCTTTTCGCACCTCGATGCGTTTCCAGTCAACTTCTGCCTTTACATCGGCAAAAAAGCTCTCCAGAACGGCCCTTTCCTGTCTGGTGCATCCTGCCGCCTCATTTCTTTCCTTCTGATCTTTTCGTCCTTTTTTACATCATCATGATCCGATGGCTCTTCGTCTGCTTCCGAAAGATATGCGGATGATTTTTCTGGTGAAACATCATCCATTTCCGCTGTCCGGCTCTTCTGCATCAGAGCCACAAAATGTCCTTCGCCGTCCATATGATGCGGCCAGATACGTACACATTTTTTCAGTTCCGGATTGCCGTCTGCAAGATCCGGTCTTCCCTCGGAAAATCCCTCGTATCCTTTCATCGGGATCAGCTGCATTTCCGGAAATTCACGCAGCACCCATGCGATGATCTGCTCATTCTCTTCCGGTGAAAAGGTACAGGTCGAATAGATCATCATGCCGCCCGGTTTCAGCATGGAGATCGCCTGTTTTACGATCTCTCTCTGCATTTTAGCACATTCCGGCGGTTTTTCTTCACTCCAGACGCGTGCCGCCTCCGGATTTTTGCGGAACATGCCTTCCCCGGAACACGGGGCATCCACCAGGATTTTGTCAAAATATGCCGGAAACTGTTCGGCGATCTTTGCCGGCACTTCATTCAAAAGAAAGGAATTCGGAATCCCCATCACTTCAATGTTTTTCAGAAGTGCTTTCACCCTCGAAGCACTGATGTCATTTGCCACCAGAAGTCCTTCCCCAAACAGTTTTGCCCCCAGTTCCGTGGCTTTGCCGCCCGGAGCCGCACAGAGATCCAGTACACGCTCCCCCGGACCTACCGGGAGTCTTGAGGCAGTCGTCATCGCACTCGGCTCCTGAATATAATAAAGCCCTGCATAATAGTACGGGTGTCTGGTCGGTGCATCTTCCTCTTCATAATAAAATCCATTTTCCACCCACGGAATCTGTGTCAGATGAAAAGGCACCAGTTCTTTAAATTCTTCTACGGTGATCTTTGCTGTATTCACCCGCAGGCCATAATGACGCGGTTTTTCAAATCCAGCCAGAAAATCATCATACTCCTCACCCAAAATTGCTTTCATTTTTTTCTGAAATGCCTCCGGCAAATACATCCTTCTGTTCTCCTTCTTTTTTGTTTTTATCTTTTACTCTACACTTTTCAGTGACTCTACCATATCGATCTTTTTCAGTTTGAAATACATCACACCGTTTACCAGAATGGAAAATCCATAGGTGATCAGGGCGGATATCACATAACTGAACACGCTGATGTTCCGTCCGAACATACAGACATCCACTTCCACGGTCACAATGATAAAGCGGTGCAGCAGCATACCGAGGAATATTCCGAAAATACTTCCAAGGATCGTCAGCAGAATATTTTCCCGGTAAACGTAAGCTGATACTTCTTTGTCATAAAATCCAAGCACTTTGATGGTCGCAAGCTCTCGCTTTCGTTCATTGATATTGATGTTATTGAGGTTGTACAATACCACAAATGCCAGCATACCCGCAGAAAGGATCAGCACACCGATCACGGAATCCAGTGCAGTCAGCATATTATCAAGCTGTTCTTTTGTGTTGCCCATATAAGTGACACTCAGTGCCGCATCACATTTCATGGCACGTTCGCCTGCTTTTTCTGCGATGCTCTCATCCCGGTCTGTCACACGGTAGAGAATACTGTTGTACTGTGGTTTTTCTCCGTAAAGTTTCCGATACATATTCTCAGTCATATATGCAAAATGTGACATATAGTTTTCACATATTCTGTTGATCGGAATCTTTACACCGCTGTGTTCTCCTGTCATCTCCACAGAATCTCCTTCCGAAATGCCAAGCAGTTTTCCTGCTTTTTCGGTGAGGATCATACCCTGATCATCAAGCTCATAGGCTTCTTTTGTCGTTCTGCTGCGGAATTTCACAAACTCATCAATCGACACATCATCCGGCACGACCATCAGATAGACATCCAGTTTTTTGTCAGCGGACGCAAACTCCACCTTTTTCATGGATACTTCTGCAAACGCTTCCACGCTTCCGTCATCGGCAAGCTCCTGTTTCAGTTCGTCCTGCCCGCTCTGATCTGCATCTGCATCCAGAACAATCATGCCATCGTAAACCTGAATATCCTGATACTGCAGAATTGCCACATCCATAATGGAATCACGCAGTCCGAATCCAACCAGCAGAAGTCCCATACAGCCGCCTATTCCGATAATTGTCATGAAGAATCGTTTCTTATAACGGAACAGATTGCGTACGGTTGATTTCCAGGTAAAACTTAAATGTTTCCACAAAAACGGAATTTTCTCGATCCAGACACGTCTGCCCTGTTTTGGTGCAGGCGGACGCATCAGAACGGCCGGCCATGCATGAAGCTCACGTATGCATGCTTCCAGCGTCGCGATCATCGTACAGAAGATCGCCGCTCCGGCTGCGATAAGAGCAAATTTCATATTATATGGAATACATATCATATTCATATGTAAATACATGATACCATAAGACCGGATAATGATATAGGGCAATATTTTCTCTCCGACCAGCACACCAAGCACACTGCCTCCAAGTGTTGCAAACAGTGCATACAGCAGATATTTTGCCGCAATATCCACCTTGCTGTAACCGAGTGCTTTCATCGTTCCGATCTGGGTACGTTCTTCTTCGACCATTCGCGTCATCGTGGTCAGGCTGATCAGGGCTGCCACCAGGAAGAAAAGAACAGGGAAGACTTCCCCGATGCTCTTCATTCGTTCGGCATTATCTCCGTAATTGGTGTACTCCAGCAGATCACTGCGGTCTTCGACCGTCCACTCCGGTTCTTTGATATCATCCACTTCTTTTTGTGCATCATCAATCTTCTTTTCCGCTTTTGCAATCTTTTTCTCTGCTTTTGCCTTTTTCTTTTCGTATTTGCGTTCGCCTTTTGCAATCTTTTTCTCATTTTTTGCGATCGTCGCTTTCGCATCTTCGATCTGTTTTTGTCCGTCTTCTAATTTCTGCTTTGCATCTTCAATCTGCCGTTTCCCATCGTCAAGCTGTGCCTGTGAGGCGTTTAACTGCGCTTTCTTTTCATTTAACTGGCTTCTCGCTGCACTTAACTGTGCCTCACCGTCTTTTAACTGTTGTTTTGACTGATCAATCTTCGCCTGATTTTCATCCAGTTTTTTCTGTGCCGCATCAAGTTGATTCTGTGCATCATTTAACTGCTTTTCCCCGGCTGTGATCTGTGCCCCGGCTGCATCAAGCTGCGTTTTTGTTGCATCAAGCTCTGCCTTTGCCTGCGTCAGCATTGCTTCCGGAACGCCCTGTTTTTTACTGTTTTCGTACTGGGCAAGATTTTCCTCATACTGAGCCACACCGTCCAGATACGTCTGCTTCTGCTGCTCAAAAGCTGCTTTCTGCTGTGCAAACGTCTTCTGATTTTTCTGTAAACTCTTCAAACCATTTGCAAGCTCTTTTTCTCCTGTGGAAATCTGTTCTTCTGCAGATGCCTTCTGCTTCTGAAATTCACTCTCTTTGTCCGCCAGCTGATTTTCCGCACTCTGAAGCTGTGTGCGTCCGTCTGTGATCTGCTGCTGTGCATCGGCAAGTTCCCACTCTTTCTCTGCCAGCTCTTTTTTGCCGTCATTTAATTCTTTCTCTTTATCGGCAAGCTCTGTTTTGCCGTCCTTCAGTTTCTTCTTTGCATCATCGATCTCTTTTTTTGCATCGGCAAGTTTCTGATCCGCCTCAGCCTTTTTGTCCGCCAGCTCTTTTCTGGCATCGCTCACTTTTTCCTGAGCTTCGTCTTTTATTTCTTCCTGACGCCTGGTACAACGCTCTTTTTCTATGCTTTCGACCTGTTCTTTTGCCTGTGCAACTGTTGTATCATAGGCATCCGTGTAGGCTGTCAGCTCTTTTGCACCTTTCACCTTCAGATAAATCTGCATATAGTAATCGGTCGTAAATGTTTCCTGCGGCACATAGACAAATCCTGCAATCTCACCGTTTCCGACATTGGTGCTGCCGCGGCTGAACGAAATATAGAGCGGGCTGCTACAAAGTCCCGTGATCGTGAAGGTGTCCGATTTTAAAGTGGCATCCTCATCTTTTTCCAGCTCTTCGCTGATCCGGAAGGTATCGCCGATCTGATAGCCGTTGTGCTCTGCATACTGAACATCCATCAGACATTCGTCCTCTTTTGTCGGGTCCTCGCCTTCTTCTACCGTCACCAGATTGCTTTTTTCCGGAATTGATAAGATACGCAGCACTTTCCGCTGTCCTTCTTCCCCTGTCAGCACATCTTTCAGACAGACACCTTCCGCCGTTTCAATATCTTTTAAGTTCTGCAGTGCCTCCACATCGTCCCCCGTCACACCCATTGTGCCTGTGACCTGAATATCTGAGAGTTCTTTTGCATCAAAATAAGCATCCCCCGAATAACGCATATCCGGTGAGGAGGACTGAATACCGGAATAAAAAGCCGTTCCAAGTGCCACGATAAACAAAATCGATAAAAATCTCGGAAGACTTTTTCGAATCTCCATAAAAAATTCTTTTCGAAGTGCACGTTTTTTCATTCTATCACCACTCTATGTTTTCTATCGGTTCTGGATTTTCGTTCAGATACATTTTCGATACTTTTCCGTTTTTGATCTTGATCACACGATCCGCCATCGGCGTCAGTGCCGAATTGTGCGTGATGACAATCACGGTCATTTTTTTCTGCCGGCAGGTATCCTGCAAAAGCTTGAGGATCGCTTTGCCGGTCTGATAATCCAGTGCTCCGGTCGGCTCATCGCAGAGCAGAAGCTTTGGATTTTTTGCAAGTGCCCTTGCAATGGAAACTCTCTGCTGCTCACCACCGGACAACTGTGCCGGGAAATTGTCGAGACGGTTTCCCAGTCCGACCTCTTTTAATACCTGCACCGCATCAAGCGGCTCCTTGCAGATCTGAAGTGCCAGCTCTACATTTTCCTTCGCTGTCAGGTTCGGCACCAGATTGTAAAACTGGAAAACAAATCCAATGTCATCCCTGCGATATCCTGTCAGCTTCCGCTGGGAATATTTGGCAATATTCTCTCCATCGACCAGCACATCCCCCGAAGTCACCGTATCCATTCCGCCAAGAATGTTCAGAACCGTTGTTTTTCCGGCACCGCTTGGCCCTACCACGACCACAAACTCTCCTTTGTCGATCGCAAATTCTATTTTGTCAACCGCACGGATCTCGACTTCACCCATCCGGTAGATCTTCGAAACATTTTTCAGTCTGACAAAATCTTTTTCAAAATCCTGATTTTTCGCCATCTTGCTTTCCTCCCCAACTTTTATTTGCAAACTTTATACACCTGTCATTTTAATAATCTTCTTCTCTATCGGATAAAGTGTGTTGCTACTCGTTCTTCTTTTTCCGGCAGACCAAACTTCTCTTTTCCCAAAGCAATACTCTTCATCAGAAATACCATATTTCTTGCAAGTACACGCATGGTCTGTTTTCCTTCTTCGTCCATCTCTGCCTCGCCCTGTGCCCGTCCATGGATTGAATTCCAATACTGGCTGGAAGCAATCGGCATATTTGAGATAGTAAAATATTTATTCAATTCGTCAAAGGTCGCAGAACATCCGCCTCGCCTTGCACAGACAACGCTTGCTCCTACTTTCATAGGTTGATCTTCTTTACTATTTTTCTTATCCCTGATCTCTAAATTTCATTTCACATCAAAAAATCATTTCTCTATATAAAATTATTCATCATCTTTAAGCATATAAAACAAATCTTGATATCCTGACTGCACAAGTAATTGTTTGAACCCAGAAAGCACTTCTTCTTTTGTGTAATTATTGTTCTCCAGAAACTCACTATCTTTTTCACTAAGATGTTGATAAAAAAGAGCTGCCGCCATGACCTCATCCTTGTTTGTATAGTCAATGTTATTTAAAAGAATATTCTCTGCTTCGTTAATCTGGCCTGAATCAATCATGTCAAGAAAACTTTGCAGTTTTTTACCAGATACTTCATATTTGTTTTCTTTTTCAATTTCAACAGAAACATACTTTTTTCCAAACACTAGAGAGAATAATACTCTTACCATTTCTTTTATTATTCGCATAATATAATCTTTTTCATCTGTGAAATCCATTCTTTCACCCCCTCAAATTCCGATTGTTCTGCCTTTCCTGTTCGAAAGTTTTTCGGCAAATATTTGTAGCATGAAGGATTGTTCCGCTTAAGCGATCCCCGGCAGGCCAGGATCTTTTGGCAATGTGCAAAATGAACAATTCCCAAGAAGGCACTTTTACGTGCCCTTCGGGGAATTCGTTCATTTGCACATTCTAAAGTGGTGTTCCCTTCTTCGGGACAAAGAAACGGCTCATATCTGTATGCTCCAGCTCAAGCAGTGAAATTTTTTTGTCGATTCCTCCGGCATATCCTGTCAGGCTGCCATTTGTGCCAACCACACGATGACATGGAATGATAATGGAAATTTCATTATGTCCTACGGCACCGCCAACTGCCTGAGCAGACATGCGGGAAGTGTTTTTCGTTTCAGCTAGTTTACGTGCGATTTCTCCATACGTGATCGTCTGTCCATAGGGAATCTGTAATAAAATCTGCCACACTGCCTGTCTGAATGACGAGCCGGAAGGATGAAGCGGCGGAGTAAAGTTCGGTTCTTCACCGGAAAAATACATATCCAGCCATTTTATTGTCTCTGTAAGAATTTCCGTTTCCTGTGGAATATGCTCATCCGGAAGCGTATTTGCAAAATATTTCTGTCCTTCAAACCATAAACCGATAAGCCCGATTTCATCCGTTGCTAAAAGAATGTCGCCAATCGATGATTTATATTTACAAGTATATACCATATTTCTACCTCAAAAAAGCAACTCCTGAATCTGCATAAGATCATCCGCAAAGAAAATACCTTTCTGTCGTTCTTGATCGGACAGTCCCTTCTCAATCATATGATTTAATAATTCTTTTAAACTGTTATAGTAGCCGTTCAGGTTATAGAGAATACAGGGAGCATCCAGCTGCTTCAGCGATACTTTTGACATCACTTCTGTGATTTCCTCAAGAGTACCTGTTCCACCGGGAAATGCAATAAATGCATCGCCAAGTTCGATCATTTTGTTTTTGCGTTCTGATATATCTTTCGTCACGATCAGCTGTGTCAGTCCGTCGTGCTGCAGCTCTTTTTCAACAAAAAACTGCGGTTCAACGCCGATCGCTCTGCCGCCTGCATTCAGAACACTGTCCGCTAATGCCCCCATCAATCCGCTTTTTGAACCACCGTAAACCAGTGTGTTTCCGCTTTGCCCGATCCAGGCTCCAAGTTCTGTAACTGCCTTATGTAAAGCCGGATCATTGCCTTCATTTGCTCCAAGATATACTGTAATGTTCATAATTTCCTCCCAAAATGCTTCACTCTGAATATTACTTACAGACTTTATTTAGATTCGACAGACGAGGATGTCCTCTCCCATGCCATTACATAGTCTTTTTCCCCAGTAACTTCATCCAAACCACTATACTGAATCTCAAACCCTTCTCTTTGATAAAAAGATATTGCCGGTGTGTTTTTCTGATATACATCCAAAAACAATTTGTTCCTTGTATTCTTTGCATAATTTAACAGAATTTTGCCTATACCCTGCGACTGCATTTCATCAGAAACAAAAATGCCTTCAATATACTCGTCGTTTAGCCCTATAAAACCTTGTATTTCCTGATTCTCTTCATAGACATAGACCGTTGCCTGTAACAGCAGCTCCTTTACTAACCCAAAATTATCTTTCCAATATTGAGCCGGGATAAAATAATGTGCCTTTCTATTTGTATCCAACCATATATCTGCAACTTTATTTATATCTGCTTTTCGTAATTCTCTGATCATAACAGTGACTCTCCTGTAAATCCGATAACACATCATAACACGAAATGAACGTGACATGGTAAACGGTTTGAAATGCATATCTAAAAAAACGAGACAAATTATTTCCAGTCAAGTTCTGCTAACCGTCGTTGTAATGTAGGTGATTTTGCAGACTTTCCTGATAAATTCATATTCGTTAAGTTAAAAATGGCATCAGATAAAACGGTTTTAATAATAGATTTTCCTCTTTGCCAACATCTTTCTGTGACAGCAAGTATATGTTATGCACATTTTTTGAAAACTTTCTGTAAAACTCTTTAATTGACTCATGCTTTCCTGTTCCTGATGACTTTATCTCAAAAGCATTTATTTTGCTTCCTTCTGAAATCAGAAAATCAATCTCATAATAATGTGTACTTCCAACTTTCTCCCAGGTGTGATAATAAAGTTCTCTTCCTGATGCCGCAATCATTTGAGCAATAAGGTTTTCATAAAGATAGCCTAAATTTGCCGGTAATTTATCAGAAAGTAATTTTGCATATACATCATTTTCCGTTACTGGCCGATCTATAAACATCAAGGTCACAAATAATCCCGTATCTGACAAATATAATTTATAACTGCTGAAATCCTTTGTATCCGCCAGGCTGATCCTTGGATCTGTTGAATTATAACATGGTAAAACTGTTTTTGAATCCATCAACTCATATAACAATTCATCTGCCCTGGTATTATTTTTCTTTCCTATAGCCGTTGTAATTCTATATTTTCTCAAATCTTTTGACAACTGAGCCGGAATTGAATGATATAATGCCGATATTCTTCCTGACGCATCAATCTTTTTGAAATCTTCTTCATAAAGAGAGATGATCTGTCTTTTTACCATATCAATTTGCGAAAAGTTTTTTCCCTCTATATACGCTTCCACCGCCTGCGGCATTCCGCCCACCGCCATATAAATTCTCAAATCTCTCATTAGTTTCCGATTTGTTGCCTGTCCAATCGCCGAATTCATATGATAAATTTGCTGCAAAAGCTCATAATTATTGCCCGTAGCCTTGCAGAATTCTTCATAATCCATTGGATAAACCTGTATTTTCATTTCCTCAGAAGGAATTAAAATATCCTTTACATTTTTCTTTATTGATATCAAAGAGCCTGTTTCCAGGTAATGGTATCTGCCATCTGACACAAAATGCTTTATAGCCTGTCTTGCTTTAGGAAAAAGTTGTACCTCATCAAAAATAATCAATGATTCATGCTCATATAAGGTTACTCCTGTTTCTGCCTGCAATCTCAAAAAGAATATATTCAAATTTCCGATGTCTTCAAAACAGGCTCGTATCGTATCCGTCGTTTTTGAGAAGTCAATCAAAATATAGGACTTATATTCATTTTGTGCAAAATACTCTGCAATTGTCGATTTTCCAACTCGTCTGGCTCCTTCAAGCAAAACCGCATATTTATCTGCGTATTCTGCCTTCCATTCCATCAGTTTTTTGTATGCTTTTCGTTCAAAATACATGATTTCCCTCCGTAGTCACCTGTATGAGTATGTTATACTATAAAATATGCTTTTCTTCAATATTTTACATCTGTATTTTGTACTTTTCTTCAATGTTTTATTCCTTATATTTATAACTTTCTTCTTAATTTTTACAGCTGTACAAGTAGATATCTATAGCAAATATATAAACATTTCTGTTGTCCAATAAGTAATTTTAATCTATATTGCAGCATTTTACATTCATTTTTGCCAGCATAACCAATACAACTATAATAAAAAAACTCATGCCAATGAGCCCTGTCGGATTTGGTCCTAACAACCCCGATTGAAAATGATACGTCATAGACTGTAGTTAAAACCAAAATATATTAACGGAAGATGTGCAAGTCCCCACTCAAAACCATTTATAAGAACTGCACTTCTTTCTCCGCATTTTTCAATCTGCAAATCAAGTAAATATCCCCGCCATCCAATTTCTTCACCAAGTTCCAAGAGTTGAATTGGAATCAAGAAAGCTGCCACAAAAATGCACACGAATGAAAAAACAAAGACATTATTGATTGTTATAGTATTTCCATTTCCCAGTAATTGACCATACGCAAATATTCCACTGTACTCATATTTGAACACAAAAAAATATGCCAAGCTTCCTAAAACAATAAGGATTCCCGGAATAATTGCTGATAACAACCAAGCTTTCTTATTTTTCCATACTCTTAAGGATACAAAATAATGACTTTTCACATTTGTAACCCGCTTTGTAATTAATTCACTTAAAACTAAAAAAAGGTAAATCCTATTCTCAAAAATTCATATGCTTTTCCTGTATTTGTTAATAATTCAATGATACCAAGTCCATAGCATACAGTAAATAATAGAAGTAGATATAGTCTGATAGCTTTGTTGTTTTCTTTCACTTTTTTCTCCTCCACAACTTCCGATTGTTCCGCCTTTTCTGTTCGAAAGGTTTTTTCGGCAAATATTTGTGGCATGAAGGATCGTTCCGCTTAAGCGACCTCTGGCAGGCTAGGAGCTTTTGGCAATATGCAAAATGAACAATTCCCAAGAAGGCACTTTTACGTGCCCTTCGGGGAATTCGTTCATTTGCACATTCTAAAGTGCTGTTCCTTTCTTCGAGACAAAGAAACGGCTTCTGTAAACTCTATTGCATTTTTCTTTAAAAAATATTCAACATTCGAATTCTCAGTGATACTGGAAGTTGTCGTATAAACTTTCCCTTTATTGTATAGCTGTTTTTTCATCTAAAATTTACTGTAACTTCATCGTTCTTTTTTATTCTTATTTTATGGTGAAAACATCTGTTTTTCAATATAAAAAATTATGAAATTTCTTTGGCTGCTTCTCTTTCTAATTGGCAGTTCAAAGCAAAACCGCCGCAGCCACCAGAACCTTCTTTCTGATGACCACAGCGGTTTATTTGCTGCATTTTTAAGATACTGTTTTTGTTATTTCACTCTTGTCAGATTCATTCGTTTCAGATAGCTCTGCGTCTCTGCCACAACCACTCCACTCAGGGAGAGCAGTGCGATCAGGTTCGGGATCGCCATCAGTGCGTTGAAGATATCGGCGATCACCCATACTGCAGATACTGTGAAGTACGGTCCGATAAAGACTGCTGCTATGTACAGCCAGCGGAAGATCTTCAGGGCTGTTTTGTTGCTGCCGGAAAGATATGCCAGACATCTCTCACTGTAGTAGTCCCATCCGAGGATGGTAGTAAATGCAAAGAATACCAGACACATCATCAGCAAAAATGCACTGATCTGCGGTGCAAACGGAAGTCCATGCTGGAATGCATTTGTGGTAACTGCCACACCTTCCAGTCCGATATTCCAGGAACCGGTGATCACAATAGAAAGTCCGGTCATGGTACATACAACGATCGTATCGATAAAGGTACCGGTCATGGTAACCAGTCCCTGACGTGCCGGCTCTTTTGTCTGAGCGGCTGCCGCTGCGATCGGGGCACTACCAAGTCCTGCTTCGTTTGAGAAGATACCTCTTGCGATACCTTTCTGCATTGCCACAATGATCGCTCCAAGTGCTCCGCCGGCTGCTGCACGCATACCAAAGGCACTGGATACGATCTCTACGATCGCTGCCGGGATTTTATTAGCGTTTAAGATCAGAAGCAGCAGAGAAATCGTAATGTATATAACTGCCATGAACGGCACAATGATCTCAGATACTTTTGCAATACGTTTCAATCCTCCGATAACAACCAGACCGACACAGACAGTCAGGATCAGTCCTGAGATCACAACGGCAAGCGTATAATCTCTTCCCAGCAGATGGATCACATTCTGTGCGTTCGGATCAAAGAAGTTACCTACGGCACTTGTGATACCATTTACCTGTGTAAAGGTTCCGATACCAAACAGACCTACACCCATTCCGAAAAATGCAAAAATCTTTGCCAGCCAGGTCCATTTTTTACCCATACCATTTTCGATATAGTAAAACGGGCCGCCAAGGATATGACCATGTTTGTCCGTTGTACGGTATTTGATCGCGAGAAGACCTTCGGAATATTTCGTTGCCATACCAAACAGGGCTGCGATTTCCATCCAGAATAACGCTCCCGGACCTCCGGCTACGATCGCAGTTGCCACGCCGACAATGTTTCCGGTACCAATAGTAGCGGAAAGTGCGGTACATAACGCTCCGAAACTTGTAACTTCTCCGTGACCGCTCTCTTCATTTTCAAACATGTACTTGAGTGCTTTTGGAAGTTTTGTGATTTGGATACCTTTCAGACGAATGGTAAGATAAATACCAGTCAAAAGAATTGCTACGATCAGTGGGACACCCCATACCAGATCATCAACGTACTTCAAAAAATTGTTTACTGCTGCTAACATTACTCTCTCTCCAATCCTGATAATTTATTGGCTGCTGCCAGAACACCCTCACAAAATCTGCCCCGTGACTATTTTCCATGTTGTCTGATACTGACACGGATCGATTCTTTGGGCTGTCCGAAAACAACAAAAGAGCTGATCATACAATCAGCCCTCCAAAGAGTAGAACATATTTAGACTTTTCTCTGTCCTTTTGCCTGAGAGATAAGCAGCAGATCTGCTGCCGTACACCTTCGGCGCCCGTTCTATGAGACTCTCCAGAGTACGCTGTGACTTTCTTCGACACAACGTGTTTTTATTTTAGCATACCTGAAGAGCCTCTGCAAGAAAAATTTATTCTTTTTTAATAATTCCATATATTTTTACAAGTTCCATCAGGATTTCCACGCTCTTATCCATTCCCTCAACTGTTATATGTTCATACGGTCCATGGAATGCATAGCCGCCGGTTCCGAGATTCGGGCACGGCAGTCCCATAAAACTCAGTCTTGCCCCATCCGTACCGCCGCGGATCGGCTGAATTTTCGGCACAATACCCACGTTCTCACAGGCTTTTTTCGCATTCTCGATCAGATGATAACAAGGGCGGATCTTCTCTGCCATGTTTCGATATTGTTCTTTGATCTGAAGATCAACCGTTCCCTCACCGTATTTCTGATTCATGGCATCTGCGATTTCTTTCAGTTTCTGCTGTTTCTGTGCAAACTTGTCCGCATCGTGGTCACGCACAATATATACAAGTTCTGCCCTTTCGCAGCTTCCGCTGATTTTGATCAGATGATAAAATCCTTCGTACCCTTCGGTCTGTTCCGGTGTCTCTTCCACCGGCAGCATCATCTGGATCTCACATCCGACAGCTCCTGCATTGACCATGATGCCTTTGGCACTGCCCGGATGCACGTTGACCCCCTGAATCTTAAAAACAGCTTCGCAGGCATTAAAATTTTCGTATTCGATCTCGCCTTCCGCACCGCCGTCCACGGTATAGGCAAAATCTGCTGCAAATCCCTCTACATCAAAATGATCTGCCCCTCTGCCAATCTCTTCGTCCGGCGTAAATGCAAGACAGATCTTCCCATGCGGCACATTGCTGCGCAGAATATTTTCTGCCATCGTCATAATCTCTGCGATTCCGGCTTTGTCATCTGCTCCGAGGATCGTCGTTCCGTCTGACGTGATCAGCGTACGTCCCTTCAGATTTTTCAGATGCGGAAAAAGTACGGTATCTAAAACTCTGCCGCCTTCATCAAAAACAAGATTCTGTCCGTCGTAATTTTCATGAAGAACCGGATGGATCGGATTTTCCGTAAATTCTGAAACGGTGTCCATATGTGCGATAAATCCAAGAGATGGACTGTTCTCATAACCTTCCGTTGCCGGAATTGTTCCATAGACATAGCATTTTCCGTCAACGGCTGCATCCTCGATGCCCAGTTCCTTCATTTCTCCCACCAGACGCTCTGCCAGTTCAAACTGACAGGAACTGCTCGGTGTTTCCATATTTTCTTCGCTGCTCGGTGTTTTTACTTTGACATATTCCAATAATCTTTCATATGCACGCATGATTTCTGCCTCCTGATCTTTGTGATTGATTCTGCCGCTTTTTCAGATCAGATACGCCCACCTGTCATTTTTAATCCATCCATGGCGTTGGTTTCGGTGTCTGCATTTTCGGCAGTTTTATATCATAATTATTGGTTGTTGCCGCAGGTTTATTCCCTGTTCCGGTACTTCCGTTTCCGCTTCCTGAATAATGAGAAGCGGAGCTGTGACTGCTGTGGCTTCCAGACGCATGACTGCTGTGACCGGATGCGTGTGAGCTGTGTGTACTGGATGAATGAGAAGTGTGACTCTGATGGCTCTGGTGGCTTTCATGGCTACCCCAGCCGGAACTGTGGCTACTATGGCTGCGATGACTGCTGTGACTGCGATGTGCCGCATAAGCATTTCCGTCTGCCAGCATCACACCGAGGATAACCATCATCGATCCGATCATTGCTACTTTGGATCTTGAAATATTTCCTTCTTCTTCATTCATAAAATCTTCCAGACCCTTTCGGATCTGCGGGAAAAATTTGTCATCTGCCATCTTTACGCCTTCTTTCTGCTGTATACTTTTGTGAGTTTGCCGTTTGACACTTTAATGGAATACTTGTATTTCCCAAGTTTCAGTGTCGCTTTGCCGTTCAGTTTTCCGCTCTTCCAGGTACCTTTCACATAGTTTTTATTTTTCCATGTATAAGTGCCTTTTCCGCTCATTACATCTTTTTTCCAATTTCCTTTGAACTTATCTCCGTTTTTAAAGAAATATCTACCATTTCCCCATCTCTGGTCATTTTTGAAGTGTCCGACATAACGCTCTTTTTTTGAATACCGGACGGTCGCTTTTCCGTTCAGACAGTCCCTTGCCCACGTTCCTGTGATCTTCACGCCGTTTTTGCAGGTATAAATGCCATTTCCCCATTTTTCGCCGGTCTCTTCATCGTATCCGCCCACGTAGACATCTCCGCTGTCATAAGTGATCGTGTCTGTCACGATGGCTGCCATTGCCTGATACGGCTGCGTAATTCCAAACGTAACCATCAGAGCAAATAACAGAAATACTGCGTAAGGCCGTACACCATTTCGTTTTTTCATTTTCTCATCCTTCTTTCCTTTTGTCTTTTACTGACACCAACTTCTGAAAATTTCCACCACCTTCGGATCGTTTTCACAAAGTTTTTCAAAAATCAGATTCTGTATGCCTTTGTAAATGCTACACCGGTATTCCTTCGCAAGATTTGGATAAACCGTTTTGTATCTGGCATAGTTGATTACCGGACACGTACCGCAGTACGGATGGTAAACGCACTCACAGCAGTCACCAAGCCCCTCCAGGCAGGACGCTTTTGCAAGCACTTTGCACGCCGGTGTCGCCATCAGATCGTTGTACTGATCTTCATAAACATTTCCAAGGCAAAAACTATCATCCCCCATCTCTGCCAACATTCTCGCCTCATCACAGCTGTAAACTTTTCCGTTATAATAATATGCCAGCTGACCAATTGCCCCACCGCACGGAGAACGAAGCTCCATATAATTTCCGGCATCGTGATTGAAAATCTTGTTCAGAAAGATCCTGGCATGTCCTTCTGCGATAAAGGTTCCCTCCTGATTTAACTTTAGTATATATTCCAGAATATGTCTATAAAAATCCAGAAATTCTTCGACCGAATATCCGATTTTATCCCAGTTTTTCTCAGCATATCCAAGCGGTGTCAAAGGCCGGACGATCAGCTGCCCAAATCCAAAAGAAACGTACTGATCTACCAGCTCTTTATAGTGTTCAAGCGAATATCTTGTTGTTGTCTGAATTGCCGAAACAGCGGCTCCTTTTTTTCGGATCACCGCAAGCTTTTTTGCAAGGATTTCAAACGTATTCTGCTTAAAATACGGCCGGTTCTGATTGTGCAGTGCCTCATCGCCATCCAACGACGTACAGATGCTGACCTGATGCTCCGTCAGAAACTCAAATTTTTCTTCATCGAGAAGCATTAAATTGCTCACCACCGAGAAATCAACCTCTTTGTCCGTCTCTTTGGACTTTGTATACTCTACGATGTATTTCAGGATCTCAAAATTCATCAGAGGCTCTCCGCCCTGAAATTCAAACGTGAGATATTTCGCCGGTGCCTGCAGTGCCAGATCAACGGCTCTTCTTGCTGTATCTTTTGACATGACCGTGCTCTTATCCAGATCCGTAGAAGCCTGACAATAAACACACTGCTGATTGCACTGTTTCGTCAGGACAAAAATATGCAGTGCCGCTCCCTGGAACAGATTCCGGCGATAATCCCGGAATGCACTTCCCGCTTCTTCCACAAAATCATAGTCACTGGTATCATAAAGAAAATAATTTTCTTTTAAAGCCGCTGTAATCTCCTCTTCCGACTCCAGTTTATCCATCAGGAAACGATAAAACTGATCCTTTGTCAAAAACACATATCTTCCAATGTCGTTCGTCAAAAGATACTTGTCGTTTACCTGTTTGTAGTTAAAATAATTCTTTTTCATTGCTGCACCCTGACCTTATAGTTTGTCTGATGGGCGGTGGAAAAGAAAAATCCGCCGCATCTGTGTTTTTCACCACACGCATCACATGCTTCAAAATAGCGGATCTTATATCCGCTAATGCTGCTCTTATAACAATACCAGTATTTCCGATCAAACAGACACAACGGGAAATTATAAAGATTCGGACGCAGACCACACCGGAAACAGACTTCCAGTGCTTCCTGAAGATATGGCTGCAGCGAATCAAATTCTTCCCAGACGATTTCTTTATTTTTCCAGGCATTTCCGAGCACTTCCATCCCCATGATATTGACGTAAGTGATCTGCGGAAATTCCCGGCTGATAAACTTCATGATCGCATCCAGCTCCTGATAATTTAATTTGGATACAACCACACGGACTCCGACTTCAATGTCATTCTCAAGCAGGTTGTGGATCCCTCTTCTCGTCTGTTCAAAACTTCCCGCACATCCGGCGATTCGGTCATGCTGTTCCTTTTTTGCACTGTGGATCGGTATCTCGATCTTAAACCGTTTTTTTGCAAGTGCTGCAAACTGTTTTGTGTATTTCGCCGATGCAAAACTTCTGCCGTTGGAGAGCATCAGAACTTCCGCATTTTCTTCCAGCTCACAGACCTGCATGATCAACGGCGGCAGGTTTTCTTTCAGCAGTGTCGGCTCTCCGCCCGTGATGTCCACGTGTTCCAGATCTGACGGCAGAAGTGCGATAAATTCTGCTAAAAATGCCGACGTAATCTCGCTTGGACGCGTCCTCATTTTGACGGAATCCGGACACATGATACAGTTGGAATTGCACTGATTTGTGACATATACAAGTGCACCGGAAGAATGACCGTCATGCAATTTCCGAACGAAACCATTTGGCCGGATTGCCAGTACATCTCCGTGATGCAACTCTTCTGCTTCCTCTTTTACTTTTTTTCGCTCGCCCATGACATTACGTGCATAGATCCCGTCGTCCTCACACTCGATACGCCACAGGCAGTCTTTTCTCAAATCCTTCATTTTAAATGCCATACCCCCATCAAATATGTAATAATGCCAATCAGAATAAAAATCGCAAACGGAATATACCTCACGACCATAATCTTCTCCTGCCCGTATTTCGATGTTTCCCATCGCCGTACAGCTGCCGCCTCTTCTTCTGAAATCCTCGATTTCGTTGTTTCATCCGTCGCCTTCGGCAGACCCTTCACACGCGAATTTACAAACTGCCGCACCGCAAAATATGACAGGATCATCCCTTCTCTGACTTCACTTGTCGGAATCCACTCGTAATTATATTTGTCGGCAAATTTCAGGCTGAAATGCGTGACCACGACAAGAAGTACCGTAAGTCCCAGCATTTTCAGGTCAAATCCGCCATAAAACCAGAAACTGAAGATCAGATAACCTGCCATCATCAGCACCGTCCAGAGTTTCTTTTTCGGAATCTGAAGTGTCACAAGCCTGTTGGTCAGTAAAATACCAACCACGGCAAAAAAGATGCGATTGCTCTCATAATAGCCTTTCAGCACAAACGCACAGACCGTATAAACAACCGACAGAAATGCAATGGAAAAACACAGATTCCAGATTTGCTCTACACTTACCGGAATTTTTTCAAACTCTACCCCTTTCTCTTTTCTGAAAAAGCGATACCAGATAGATTCTGCAATCAGATACAGATATGCCTCCACAAAGATCACAAGAAACAGCAGCATCGATGGGAAAAGCATCGTCCTGGTCGTCACATACCATCCGGTCGGATAAAGGAAATTCACAAACAGCCACAGTTTCGAATCGCCCGCCCCCCACAGTTTCAATGCAAAAAATAAAATAGCGATCGCCAGTGCCGCCGCCAGATTCGTCAGAAACAGAAAAATACTTTTAGGATTCTGCATATAATACAGAACTACCAGGATCATTCCCGGACACATGCCAAACGTCAGCCATCTGTTGTAGATCTTTCCTTTTTTCCAGTCCGTCACTGACGCCACAACGCAGATAAAGAGCAGATAAAAAATCATAATGATATCAATCATAAATCTCTCCCTTATCTTTGATCATCTCTGCCAGTGCAAAATTGCCAAATTCTCTCATCGTCCGCTGCTCATCCGCCCAGCATTTTTCAAAAGTCAGTTCATAGTAAGAAGCCTTTTTCTGACAGACAATCCCTGCAATATTCCCAAAAGCCTCCATCGTATTTCGCACCGCCTTTTCACTGTAAAGCTCCATGTGCAGCTGTAATTTATTCTTCATCATACCACACTTTTGCGATCTCATCTAAATCATAATCCTCTTCCATCTCTGTATTTACCGTTTCGTCCGTCTCTTCTTCCGGGATAAAAGCACTGTAAAGTGCTCTTGTCACGATCAGTTCCCGGATCTGCTTCGTCTCCTGATTTGCAATGCATTTAATACTCTGGGCGAGCAGCTCATTTTGAAATCTTCCGATGTCATCGCGGTCTGCTCTCTTTTCTTTTCCCGAAAAGATCACAAGATAATCCTCCCCGTCACAATCCATCCCGATGTAATAATCATCTATAAACAAATAGGCGGCACGGTAGAGTGCCTTTAAAGGATATAATTCCTTTTTGATTCGAAAGATACAGGTTCCGTCCTGTTTTTCCTCATATTTCAACATATTCTCATTCCTCTTGCTTCCTTTATTCAAGTCGGAGATTGCACTCCGTTACGTGTCTCGATACGCTCTACCAGCTGATCGCATCCAGGATCGTCGAAAGCATATACCCGATCCAGACATGCCTGATCAACGGCGATCGGATCGAGAGATACTAAAATACCAATGAATAATACCTCCTTCGCACTGCCGTTCAACTTTTTGTTATTACGCCAGTAGAGTCAAAATATGCCATACGAATTGTCCCGTATTTCTACAATCCTGTCTGATATCATTATAATCCACCCGGGCAGGTAACGCAACTTAAAATTAAAGTTGCGGTCTCTCATTTAATTCATATGCGAGACTGCTACTCTTCTTTAACACTTCCTGCTTTTTATTCCGGATCCAGGCACGCCGCCTGCTCTGATCACTGCCCTGCACTTTTTCTGCCTGACTTAAAATTTCTTCGTACTCGTCATATAATTCTTTCGCATAAATATCACAGGAAATGGCTTTTTCCATATTGATAAAGCTTTCTTCATAATTTTCTTTTTCCAGAGCACCATATGCCAGATATTGATAAACTTCTGCCAGATGTGTATTGTGCGTGAGGATCTGCTCTGCCGCCGAAGTTGCTTCCTCTGCACTCCGACTTCCTTCCATCACCGCAAGCTGTGCCGGCGTATAAGCACCATAAAAACTCAGTGCCTTCTGATGTTCTCCGACATAATCAAGCAGGAACGGTATGCAGAAATAAATACAGCCCACACTTATAACTGTCAGAAAAATACAGTCTTCGATTTTTGTCTTTTTCTTTAAACTACCCTCTGCTTTACCGTAATCCAGACACAGAAGTCCCAAAAGCCCGATCGCAGTAAACTGCAGATCAAAATCAACCAGCATATGCAGCATGATAAGAAGCAAAATCTGTTTCTGCATACTGCTCTGACTGCCTTTTAAGAGCTGACGCAGCATCACAGCCGCAAACAGAACAGCCGGAAGAATACCCAGATCCAACGCAGCCTGTAACCAGTCGTTATGCACAAAGAGCGTCTTATAAACTCCGGTCTGCATCCGTCCTTGAACATAAGCATAGCCATGGTAACCCATTCCAAACGGATACTTTGCGATCATTTTTAATGCATCCAGATCATAAAGAATACGTCCTTTCCAGGTACTGGAATAGCGGAACACTGTGAAAATCCTGCCGATATTCTGCTCACCTGCCCCGTTTGTCACAACCATAACAACTGCAAGTAGTGCAAACACAGCGACAATGCAAAAAATCCCGTATTTCTTTGCTTTTTGTGACGACAGATGCCGGATAAACCAGATCAGATATCCGAAAAACAGAAGCATCACGCCGCGGCTCCCAGTCAGAAGCAATCCTGCCAAAAGTACAATTCCTTCCAGAATCTGCATTTTGTCTCTTTTGATGCCCGATTCCTGTTCTCTGCTTTTGTTTTCGATCCATCGATTGCAGATCACAACCAATCCTGCCAGCAGATAGAGTGCACAGGTATTAGAATACTGGAAAAATCCGCCAAGACGCCCGGCCTGCCAGAGCTGCTCTTTCAGAGCCGAAAATGGCAGTGCCAGAATCCCGGCCAGTACCATAAAGCAGCCGATGTGTGCGATATAGCCTGTTGCTTTCTGTCTGGTTTCATCCGAAAACTGCATGAAAAACAGATAGCCAAGAGGCAGTGGCAGCATTTTGATCACGCCCACAAAAGCCATTGCCCGATCGATTGCATAAAAACAGGTAATACCGAACCATAAAAACACAGACAGCAACACTGCCAGCTGTTTTTTCCCTTTGATCTGAAATGAATATCTTACGCGGCAGACGATAAGCAGTATACCAAGCACTGCCGCAAGCATCGCTCCTGAAAATTCATAGGATCTGCAGCAGAAGTGCCAGTACCAGTAAGAATGCTGTTTTCTTCATCGTGTTGTCTTCCCTTGTTTTTTATATTTATTATAATCTGACTTACATATAAAAATCAACGCTTATATTGGTAATTTTTACAAATTATTGTCTGTTTTTAAAATTTACAGTGGTAGTTTTTTTTGTTTTCGACTATAATAG
>ERZ1035006.554-NODE-554-length-29104-cov-13.783951_pt1 | contig 29104 bp, 25 predicted proteins | sample MGYA00520694_ERZ1035006 | MGnify/ENA primary metagenome ERZ1035006 (study PRJEB33766, sample SAMN09781746) | gut metagenome | biome: gut microbiome | host: Homo sapiens | place: Madagascar | study: EMG produced TPA metagenomics assembly of the PRJNA485056 data... | reverse complement strand
GCGTTTGAATTTGATTAAAAATGTTTGATTTTGCGTTATTTTTTTGCGCTGTCGTGCTTTGAATTGTAGCCGTAGCCATAGCCGTAGCCGTAACCGTAGCCATAGCCGTTCTTCTTTCCGTAGAAAGCAGGCTTGCCGAAGCCGACCTCCGCATTGTTGTAAATACAGCCGAGAATTTCAATTCCCGAGTTTTCAATGTTATCCATTGCTCTTCTGATTTTTCTTGCCGGTGCGTAGTCCTGCTTGATGACAAGAACGCTTGTGTCCGCATAGCCTGCAAGGATAGATGCGTCGGCAAGTATTCCGCACGGTGCGGTATCAACAATAACAAAGTCGAATTCCTTCTTTGCCGTTTCAATGATTTCCTCCATCTTAGGCGAGGAAAGGATTTCCGAAGAGTTGTCGACAGCCTTGCCCGAGACAAGAACGAACAGCTGATATTTTTCGGAATACTTAATCGACTCTTTGAGTGTTTTATTTCCGGAGATTATTCCGCAAATTCCCTCATCGTCAGTAGCCGAGAAGCCCAAAGCCTTTGCAACCGAGGGCTTACGCAAATCGGCATCGATAAGAAGAACGGATTTTCCGTTTTGAGCAAGGGAAAGAGCAAGGTTGGTTGCCGTTGTGGTCTTTCCTTCGCCCTCAAGCGTACTCGAAACAACAATCGTCTTGTAGCCGTGCTTTGTTGCAGCGTATTCAATCTTTGTTCTGATAAGCTTATAAGACTCGATAAAGGAGAAGCCTGTTTTCTTGTCCGTAATGAGAATACCCTGCTTCGAGTCGGTTTTCGATTTGGAATTAACTCTGTTGATGGTACCGAGCGTTTTGGCATCAAGCTTATTGCTGATTTCCTCGCTGTTCTTAATGGTATCCTTAAAGATAACGGATGCTATAATCAACAGGCACGCAAGAATTGCACCGATAACAAATCCGAGAACCGAGTAAACTACCTTATCGTTGTTTTCGTTCGGCTTTTCCATAAGCAACGGAGGGTCGATAACGGCAAGCCTTGTGTTCGGGAACGCCTTTTCGATAGCACCCGGATAATTCTCGACATAAGCCTTTGCAATTCCGTAAGAAACCTTCGGGTCGGTGGTCGTAACCGTAAGGTAAATTATCGAGGTTTCCTCAATCGAATTTACGGATATGAAGCTCTTAACCTGCTCCGGAGTAACCTGATATCCGCAAGCGTTTGCAACATTTGTGGCAAGCTCTGTTGTTGTGAAAACATACTTGAAGCTTTCCGCAAGCGAAACCGAAGCGTTAATATCGGAGGCGGACTGACCTGCAACCGAAATAGCCGAGTCTCTGTTGCTTGCAATAAACATAATCTGCGAAGAATATTTATCAACGTAAGTAACCTTTGCAATTATAAATCCCAAAAGAGCAACAACGACAGCCGAAATAACTATCAGCCACCATTTATTCAAAATCTTTCTGAGATATATAAGCACGGTGTCGAGGCTCATACCGTCCTCATAATCTTTTTTCTCGTCCGAACTATACCTCATAGCTTTCTCCCTCTGTGAAAAGTTATCAATAAAATCATTCTAAATGATTATAACAGATATATTTTAATTATACAACAATAAAAAACAAATTTACCTTAATTTCTGCGTACTGATTTTTTTATCCGCAATTCTAAGCTCGGTGTCGCAAATCTCAAATGCCGCCGCCTTATGCGAAATAACGATACAGGTCTTGTTTTTAAGCTCCCGAATATTTGAGAGCACCTGCTTTTCCGTTTTCTCGTCAAGTGCGGACGTCGCCTCGTCAAGCAAAAGTATCGGAGCGTCGGTAAGCACCGCACGGGCAATCGCAAGCCTTTGTATCTGTCCCTCGGAAAGACCGTGCCCGTTCTCCAAAAGCACCGTGTCAAGACCGTCGGGAAGCTCGTTTATAAATTTATCCGCACAGCTTATTTCCGCCGCACGCATAATCTCCGCCTCGCTCGCCGAGCTGTTCACAAAGCGAATATTATCTCTGATCGTGCCGCTGAAAAGCATATTCCCCTGCGGAACGTAAGCAAAAAGGCCTCGCATATCCTTATCTATGCCGTATTCCCTATCGCCGCATTTTATGTAAATCCTGCCGCTGTCGGGCGGAACAACGCCGACCAACAGCTTAAACAGCGTGCTTTTTCCTATGCCCGATATTCCCGAAATAACCGAAAACTCATTTTTCTTTATTGCAAAGTCGGCATTTTCGATTACCGTAGCTCTGCCGTAGCCGAAGCAAACGTTCTCAAAGCGGATTTCTTGCATTTCCGAATAAATCTTTTCTGTGTCAATGTTTTTATCGTTTAAGCTCTTGCTTGCGCTCAAATTTTCAATCTCAATAATTCTCTCCGCCGAGGCGAGCATTGAATAATACTGCGGAACTATGCCCGAAAGCGAGGTGAACGGAGCTTGAACCTGACTTATAAGCTGCATAATTGCCGTAAGCGTGCCGAACGACATACTGCCTGCGCAAAGCTTTACGCCGCTCCACACAAGGCCGAACAAATATCCCAGCGAGAAAGCCGCCGAAAAGCCTAAATTCGCAAAAATCGACCATCTGTTTTTCTTGATTTTGGCGTCGAGGTTGTCTTTTTGCAGCCCCTCTGCCCTTTTCATAATTTTTTTGCCGACGTTGAAAATTTTAATAACAAGCACGCTCTCAATCGACTCTTGCATAAAGGAGCGAACAGAGCCGTCGGTTTCCTGCACCGCCTTATGGAGCTTTTTCATTGAGCCTCTGAATATTCTTGTAAACACAAACAGCGCAAGTCCTGCGACCAAAAACAAAAGTGCAAACCATTTGTCGAGCGCAAACAGCACCGCAAACGCACAAACGAGCCTTGTAAGCATCGAAGCAATCGCCGGCATTATCGTTGTAACCGCCTGACTTACAACAGCAGTGTCGCTTGTGAGCCTTGTCATAAGCTCTCCGGAATGATACTGACTGATTTTGAGATAATCCTTTTTTAATATGCTTTCAAAGAGCCTTGATTTGTATTTCATTTCAAGCCTGCCCGAAATACGCACCTCAAGAGCCTTTGACAGCAGCTTCAGCGATATTTGAGCGACTATTACAAGCAACAGAATTATCGCATTGTGAATAAGTCCGTCCTTGTCGCCCTTTTGCGCCGAGTCTATAATAAGCTTTGCAAACACCGCCATTGAAACTCCGCACACGGAATAAAGAGCGTCGCAAATTATAAGCGACACCATTTTCGGCAGCTCCGAGACGGAATTGCGTTTTATCCAATTCAATGCGGCGGTGTTTTTCATTTTTTCAATTTTCCTCTTGCTTTAACAATGTATTTTCTTATCGGGAAAAGCATATTCCAAAAACGGCAATACGCTCTGTATTTTTTACTATTAACCGAAATTTCTTTTCCGTTTCTCTTTATTGTGCGGACAAGTCCGATAATCATAGCGTCGGTTACACCGTTTTCCTTAACCCATTGATTATCGCCGCACATTGTGTACGAATCATCCGACACGCCCACGACCCTGTGAAGCACAAATGCTCCGTCGGGTCGTCTGTAAAGAGGTAAATCATATTTTTTGAGCTTTATGTCGCACTTTTCCAAAATTACCGTATCTCTGCCTTGAACGAGCAACGGCAACATACTTGTACCCGTTATCGGCATTTCAACCGTTCCGCCCTGCGAAAGCTTATCCTCGATTATCGGCATAAGCTGTGCAAGGTGTATTTTCTTCTTTTCCACGGCTCAATCCTCAATTATGCTCTTTTCACGGAGCTTTGCGATATACCTGTCAATATCGCTTGAAGCTGTGTCACGGTCAATTTCATATTCTTTAAGAACCGCATCAACCAATTCTTCCTTTGTTGCACCCTTTTCAAGCAGCTTCCAAATGAACGCACCTACGGGGTTAAGCGTCATAATTCCGCCGAATGACATCTGCTCGTCACCTATCGGAACAACAATATTACTGCCTGCAACTTCTCTGATTATATATCCATCTTTGATTTTCATTGCTTTTCTCCATTTGATAAATCGTTTTGTATTCCGAGATATGAGGTCATAACCGCTTCCTCGGAAATATTGCATTTCAGCTTGTAAATCGGTACATTTTTAAGTACTCCGTCGAGCACCGTCAAAAGCTTATCCATCACGCTTGCGGCTGACGGACGAATTGTCTGCGCCAAAAACAACGGTATTGCACTTTGCGGCGATATTCTTGAAATACTGTTTTCCGTGCCTCGTTCAAGAAAAACGATTGCCTTTATCGGAACAGCTATATTTGTGCTCTCATCATTTTTTCCGCTGAACGGCGTTCCGCAAGCACAATATTTTCCGTCAATCAAGCGAATTGCAGGCTTGTCGTCGTTAATCATATGTGCGTCGGGGAATTTGTCCAACCATAAATGCGTGTGAGTGGATTTTCCGACACCGCTTTTTGCGGAAAACAGATACGCAACGCCGTCTTTTTCAATGCAAGAGGCGTGAAGCAAAACTCCGTTGTGGTTTAAGAGGTTATAATAGAACGCCTCGCCCATATAGACGTAGTAACATTCGTCAGCTGTGAGCTGTGGCAATGCTTCGGCTTTTTGTTTTAATATTTCGTCAGGCATTGCGACGGTAAAATCCTCTTTGCCGTCTTGGTTTTTGCTCAAATATGCCCTTGAGCGTTCATAAAGCATCCCGTCCTTGCAATCCATACGGATTTTAAGTCCGGCAATATCAAACAATTCCGTAACCTCACCGCCTTTTAAGCATTATTATATATTTTAACATTTTTTTGCGGTTTTGTATAGTTATTTTTTGTGTGGGTAAATTGAGGGGTGTCCCTACGGTTGCATAGTTTTCAAATTTGCTGGAATTAGGCTCCCTCTGACGAGGGAGCTGTTGAGCGTAGCGAAACTGAGGGAGAGAAAGCAATAAACAGCAAATTTTCGTTATCTCTCCTTCCGTCACGCCTGCGGCGTGCCACCTTCCTCGTCAGAGGAAGGCTTTATTTTCATATAATCGTTAATTTGATAGCACCCGAAAGCAGTTCTGTTTTCGTAGGTTTCCTCGGCGGGAGCAAGCCGCCCTACCGTGTCGAATATGAATTTTACGCAAGAAAAAAGCAGGGTAATTGCTTACCCTGCTTTTTGTATTAGTTATTTTGCACGATTTGACGTCAGATTATATCTCAATCCAACCGTCTCCGCCGCCTTCAACAGGACCTGTGCCTACTGAAAGGGTGATTACGTCTTCTACTTCATAAACTGAAACGTCGAAATCAGGTGCGCTATAAATTTGTTTCATCAAATTTTCTCCTCTCAAGTTATTGTAATAATTATCTTTCAAACCGTTTCAGTTAAGCTGCGAACGGATATGCTGCAAGATAAGCATTTACAATAGTGTCATATTTCGTTGAGAGAGCAGCTGTTCCAGCAGTCTCGTAGAAGATTGTCTGTGCGTTGCCCGAAGCGTCAACATACTGAACGAAGCCCATGTATGTTACGTCGTTTGTAAGTGTTGAGTGTTTTGCCTTAATGATAGCACCGAACTGTGCATCAGCAGTATCATTTGCCTTGCTGATGTAATCGGTTTTAGCAGCTGAATAATCATTAGCGGGTGTGCCTGCAACAACTTTCTTAGCTGTTTCAGCGTCGAAAGCAGCAGCGCCCTTATAAGCTACCATACCTACAGCTGTGATGTAATCAGTTTTAGCACCTGCAACACCTGTGTTCTTGAAGTAAGTATCCCAATCAGAATCGCTGATCTTGGATATTACTCTGAAGCTGAACTCGTCAGCAACTGTTGTTGCGCTTGTAGCGGTCATCTTAACCTGGCTCTTAGCCTTAGCTACTACAGGACCTGCAGGAGCAGGATTGTTTGCCATTGCATTAGCTGCTTCTGTGTTTACCTGTGCATTGGTAAGATTTGTTGTCTTTGTGCCGTTAGTAGTTTTAAAGTACATACCTGAAGTATAGCTAAATGCATCCGGAATAACAACATCCGTGTTACCGTTTACAAGGTCAGCATCAGCTTTAACTGTCATTTTAAATGACAATTCAGCGCCTGTTCTTGTTCCGCCAGCTTCTGCCGGTGTCATTTTGTAACCACCTGCTGCTGTAACACCCAAACCAGTGTCAGCTGCACCCAAAAAGTTAACAAAAGCCGTGTGTCTTGCTGTATCAAGATTGCTCGCATAGCCGGCTAACTTAGATACAATAGCAGCAGCCGTAACGATCGTTGTTGTACTTGCTGGCTTGTAGAACTTAGCAAAATCATTGTGAAGCGTATATGCGTTATCCGCTGTGTAAACAGCAGGATCAAAGAATACCGGTATTTTATATACGCCGAAAAGAGTATTGAAATCGGCAACATCGCAATACATAGTAAATGTAACTTCATCGCCCGGAGCAAGCTTTGTAAGATCCTTATCAGGAACAAGGACAAGTCCCAATTTCTGAGTTGAAGAATCAAACGCAGCAAAAGCAGCAACTGACATTACACTAAACGCTAAAACAACAGCAAGAATAATGCTAACCACTTTTTTGCTTGTTTTAAGCATAAATGTTTCCTCCTAAATTAACATATCTATTTATTAAAACTGCTACATATTAGAGATTATTAGCTGCATAAGTCTTAGCGAATTCATACTGTGTGGGAAGTTCAGAGAGATATGCTTCCTTAGCCTCAATGAGACCGGAGTCATCCAAGTCAACTACTCCATCACAAGTAACATCACTTGCAATATACTGCGCTGTACCCTCTTCAATATCAGCAAGATATGCTTCTTTTGCTTCTATTAAACCCGAGTCGTCCAAATCTACCAGGCCGTCTCCGTTTACATCACCGAAGTAAACGAACACATAGGTTTCAAGAACTTTGCCTGCAGCATCTTTAAGTACGATAGTTGCACCTGTCGATACCACGCCGTTTTCATTTTCAACAACCTCAACCGAACCAACATTTGTTGTTACATAGTCAAGGATGTCTGCACCGTCATTGATTGTATCGACACCATATATATAACCAGCATAGTCATTACATGTCGTAGTTTTGTCAATAACAGTGCCGGCTGCTTTGCCTGCATCTGTAAGTACAAGCTCGGGTGTGCCAACTGATCCACCTGCGTAAGAAATTGTTGCAGAAACTCTGTTAAGAGTCTGACCGATTTCTGTGAGCTCGGCAGTCTTCGGATTAGCGCTGTCGAACGAACCGCAGTAGAATTTACCGCCAATGTTAGCAGCAGTTTTCTGGTCATCAGCGATTGCTACTGTGCTTGAGCCTGTTGAGCCGATAGCCTTAAGCTTGAATGTAAGCACAGTAAGGTTTGCTCCGTTAAGGTCGGGAGCTGTTACCGCACCGCTTGTCGAAGGAGTGAGTGCAACTGTAAGCTTGCCAGCCTCTGCCTTAACAGCAGATTTGGTTGTGCTTTCACCATAAATGTTTGCAACTGTAGCTGAATCTGCTACATACTCAAACAATGATGCGTTATACTCAATCGGGAGCGACATAGGTCCGGCATAGAAAGTTTCTGTAGCGTTTGCTTTAACAGTGATTGTAACTTCATCACCTTTTGCAACCTCGGAAGCCGAAGAAGAAACGGTAAATGTAGCTGTGGGGGTTGTCTTTGCGGCAAATACGCCCATAGTCAACACACCTAAAGCCATTACAAGAGCTAAAGCAAGGCTAAGGATTTTCTTTGACTTAACCATTATTAGCCTCCTTATTCTGTTTTCCCAATAAATATACACTTAATCAGCGTAAATGTCAATACATTTACGTTATTCAATATTTGAATCAGCGGAAATTTCAAAAACAGCTATCACTCTGCTTTGGAAAACCTGTCGGCTGTGGTGCTGCCTAAAGGCACCGCCGAAGCCATATGAACAAGCCGATTAAATGTAAGCGATTTTTTAATTTCCGTGAGGATGCCGAGCCGGTTGACCCGACACCCCCATTTTTTAATCAATAACTGACTGTGTCAATTATCTTGTCTGAGAAATTACGTCAGCGTTACCAACAGAAGCACTCATGATCGGAGTCAAGTCTGCAACTGTGATTGTACCGCTTGCGTCAGCGTCTGCTGCCTTTGCATATACACCGTCAAGAGCTGCAAGGCTGTTAACGTTCTTGTCAACTGCAAATGCGTCAAATGCATCAACTACACCGTCGCCGTTTACGTCGCCGTAAATAACAACATAGTAAGTTGAGAGAACGCCGATGTTGTCAACAGAAACCTTAACTGTAGCGCCTGTACCAAAGCCGTTTGACTTAGAAGGTGTAACAGCAAGCTTAGCTGCCGGGTTGGAAGCCTTAACGTTATTAAGGATAGCCTCAGCTGTTGTAACAGTACCCGGAACGATACCCTGAATGTATCTAACATCCTGTGTTACCTGATTTACAACGCCTGAACCGTTTGTATCAAGTGTTACGCTTGATACGAAGTTGTTGAGAGCTGCCTGGAGTCTGTCGCAAGCTGCGTCAACCTTTGCCTTTTCCTTATTGGAGTTAAGTCTGTCGTTTGTCTTGAAGTCAAGAGCTGACTTGTTGTAAAGAATACCTGAGTAATCTGTACCGTCAACCTTTACGTTATACTCAACACCGAGTGCCTTAACAAGCTGCTTCCAAGCTTCGGTAGCGTCAACGCCATCCTTAACCTTGAAGTACTCGTTGAAGTGACCTACAACTGTGTTAGCCTGTTCAATGAGTGTTGCAAGCTCGCCGTCGAGATAACCGTTATCCTTCATCGAAGCGTACTTCGGAAGGAGACCGTTCTGAGCCTTCATAAGCTCATACTTAGCATCAAATACTGCTGACTGAAGAGCCTTTGCATCAGCTTGAACAGCCTTTGCATCAGCGAGAGCCTTAGTATAAGCTGCCCATGAATCTGCGCTGTAATCGCCCTGAACATAGTTCTGAGCCTCTGCGATTGAGATTTCCTGATCAAGGAAGGTCTTAATTGTCGAAGTCTTCTTAGTAGCATTCATAAATGCATAGTAGTAAGAAAGTCTTGCAATCTGATCCTCGAGCTGAAGCTCTGAATACTTAGGAGCAACAAAGTTAGCAACTGCATCATTGTACTTGTTCATAGCATCCTGTGAAGGAGTAGAAACAGTAGCGTTGATACCTGTCTTAATGTTGCCGCTGTTTGCATTCGCAATAGCCTCGATAACTGCCTGTGAAAGGTTCTCGCCCTCAATGTAATTTTCGGGAGCTGTGGGAGCCTTTGTGGAGTTAATCATATCACGAGCTGCTTTTCTTGCTTCGTCGTACTGGAAGTACTCATAAAGCTCGTTATCCTGATAGTTAAGGTCTGCTGCCTTGTCAACCTCGATTGCATTGTATGCATTCTCAAGAGTTGCGACTGTTGCAGCGCCTGTTGTTACCTTTTCAAATGCCGAAAGTGCTTTATAAGCATTGTCAAGTGCTGTGATAGCATCCGGAATCTGAGGCATTATTGTTGTGGTGTAGTTTTCAAGCTTAGGAGCGTTTGCAAGCGAAACTGCTGCTCTGAGAGCTGCGTCATAAGCTGCATAAGCTTCCTGAGCGTCTGCACCGTAGTCAGAAGCCAAAAGGTTCTTGTCTGTGTAAGACTTAATGATCTTCGGAAGGTTGTAATCCGTGTAGTAAATGAATTTAACGTCCCAAGTATCACTGCCCTTACTCATTGTAAGCTTAACTTGACCTGCATCGTAAACGCCGTATTCAAATTCAGTATCCTGAGTAACGCCGGCCTTAGCCTTCCAGAAGTTACCTGCCGAAGTCTTGTTACCGCTGTTGGAAAGGTCAACCCAGCCTGCCTCATTCTTATTTGTGATAAGGTCAAACTTGCTCTTGAACTTAGTCTCGGGCTGTCTTGAGTAAGCAACGCTCTTGAATTTTCTGTCGGGGTGAATAGCACCGCTACCGGGGATGTAGATAATCTGACCCTTATATTCAGTTACTGCATTATAAAGGTTCTGAGTGAACTCGTACTTGTTGTACGGATTCTTGCCCCAGTAGCTGATGTCTGTCTTAGCCCACTGTTCGCCTTCAATGTCCCATGTTGTAGCAACACGAGCGTACATAGCGATCTTCTGCTCACCGCCGAGAGCCTTGCCGTCCTTACCTGTGTAAGAATAAGTAACGATTGCCTTGACTACTGTATCTGTACTCGGAACACTAATCGAAATGTCTGCTGTAGCACCGGGTGCAACGTCTATCGGGAAGCCCGATGCAGAAGCACCGTTGTCAAGCTCAACATTTGTAATTCTGATTGTGTAAGGCTGATCGACCTTATCAGAATTTCTGTGCTTTTCAAGCATACCTGAAGAGTTGTTAACGAACTTCAATACGCTTGTAGCTGACGGATGAAGATATGTGTCGCCTGAGCTTGTTGAGAAGTAAATTGACGGGTTAGAGTAAGCCTGCGGGCTTGTCTTCCAGCCAAGTACCATACCAACGATCGGAAGGATAGGATCAAAGAGACCGTTCTGTCCGATTGTATAGAGCTTTTCAACAAGTGAAACAACAAGGTTCTTGAGGTTATCCTGGTTAAGGACTGTATCAAGAGTTGTGTATGTGTTGTCAGCAAGGAATGTGTAATTGCCTGCCAACTTGTAGAATACAGAGTTGAGGAGACCTCTTACAACAGTAACAACCTGTGTAAGAACATTTCCGTTTCTGAGAATTCCGTCCGGAATCTTGAATGCGCTTGCAACCAACGGAAGATCAAAGCTGTTGATACCGTTTACAAGCTTGCCTCTGAGAACGTTCTCAAGCCATGTGTTGCTTGCAGTTGTAACGCCGCTTGCATTGAATACCTGATCAAGGGGAAGAAGCTTAAGAAGAACTGTGTTGAGCTTAGCCCACGGATCCTGATATGTAGCAAGATCAACAGTGCCGCAGTCAACGAGTTTCTCGAACTTCCATGTCCAATCCTCCTGAGAGCTGAGACCCCAGTCGATAACCCAGTCAAGCTTATACTGCCATGTCGGAACGCCGTCCTTGTATGTTGAATCTGCTACATAAACAAGAGAAGATGCATCAGCTGACGGAATTACGCCGAGATCGTGCATTACATTGTAGTAGCCGTTTGCGCTGTCTTCGCCGATATCGGTGAGGTTACGCAAGTAGAACATACCGAGGTCCATACCCATTGTAAGAACCGTATCAAGCCAGTAGTTAGCGTCGTACTTAGAGCCTGAAAGAACTGTCTTTGTGTTGTAATCTGAATAGATAAGCGCATCGAAGTTGTATGAAGGCATAAGCTGTGTGCAAAGCTCACGAACTACGATAGCACCGAATGCGAGAACTGAAACGTCCTCAGCGCTGTCTGTGCCGACTGTCTTGCAAAGCTTAGCTTCTGTCGGAAGCTGTGCCTGAGGCATAAGAAGCTTAATGCCTGCTGCAGCAAGACCTGTAAGAGCCTGCTTAACTGTACCGTTCATCATCATGTTGTAGTACGGTGAAAGCTTAGCGTCATTGTAATACTCGTCGAAGATTTCTTCGGGAGCGATGCTGAATGCATATCTTGCAGCACGGAGAACATTGTTAACAACCTTATCAAGGCCGCCGTTCTCCCAGCCAAGACCTGCTCTGAGGTTGTAGGTCTGACCCTTAACCTCAAAGTTTTCAACAAGAACAGTATCGATTACCTTGTAAACGAAAGCGTTGAGACCATCAAGGATGTTATCATAGCCTGCTGCAGAGTTGCCGATAGATGTTCCGTTTACTGTCGGGATGAATTCATTAACGAAGTCGTCAGTGATCTTCCAATCCCAGTTGAACATATAGTAATATGTTGAAAGGTTTGCGGGAAGTGTACCCTTGAAGTATGTATCCTCAAAACGATAATAAGGAACACCGTCGATTACTTTGTAATCAGAATATTCCCAAAGATAGAACTCCTGAGGCTTTGTGAAGAAATCACCTGCTTCTGCCAAGCCTTTAACGGCATTAACTTCAGCTGCGGTCATTTCTGTAAAGCTTACACCGAGAGCACCTGCAAGGAGCTTCTTAACAGAACCGTTAAGAACTACGGGTGCCATCTCTGCAAATACATAAGGAATGAACTTGTAGAGAAGTGTAAGAGCACTGTCTGCACCGTTTACAGAGAATGTAAGAGCACCGCTGTTAATAGCGTCTCTTACTGACGGAAGAAGATAGCCTGCATCGCCGTTCTTATACCATTTAAGAGTCTTATCTCCCGTGTAGTCTTCGGGAGCAGCGTATACATAAGTATCTCCGCCCGCAGTTTCAAGAGTCTTAGTATAAGTAACTGTTTCAGTCCACTTGCCTGTGTTCTCATTCGAGCCCATAAGCGGAGCAAAGTTGTAGTCGTACTGAGTGATTTTATCTCCGTTAACTACAAAGTATCTTGATGTCTGTTCAGCAGCTGTAGGAAGAGCTGTTGTGTATCCAAGATCTGCGCCGTCAGCGGATACTCTGTAAGATGTCCAAAGCATCGGCTTTGTAAAGAGAGTCTGTACAAAGCTGTCAAGAACTGTAAGAACGCCGCCGTTGCCGGAAACGTTTGTGTATGTTCCCAATGCCGAAGCTGCTGTATCCGGTCTTGCAAGAAGCGGGAATACTGCTTTTTTTACAGCACTCGGGATGTCCTTAATCATAGCGTTGATAGGTCTAAGGTCAAGACCTGCGATAAAGTTCGCAACCATACCAAGCTGGAGACCCTTGTTAAAGATTGTCTGGATAGCAGCCTTGTTTGTAGAAAGAAGCTCAAGAAGCTCCAATACAATTGTAACCTGAGCTGTCTTATCTCTGCTCATACCTGCCTGCCATGAAGCAAAGTTCAATTCCTCAACAACACCAAGGTCTACGAACGCAGCGGCAAACTTAAATGTACCTGAAGAAATAGTAGATTTAAGAGTGTCGATAGACGAGCAGATCTGGTCAATCGATCTAAAGTCAAGAGTGATTTTAAGACCCATTGTGTCAAGAACTGTGCCCATGTTGATATTCGCCTGTCCAAGGATAATATCAAGCTGGTCAAAAAGAATTGACATTCTCTCCTCGGTTGTAAGTCTTGTTACAGAACCGTACTGGTTGTAAGCCTGCAAAGCTTCAAGCTCGTCTACGGTCTTATAATTTGCCTTAGCGGCGAAAGACGCAACCGAAAGAGATGAGAAAGTCATAAGAATTGCCAAGATTACACTCAACAATTTTGTTGACTTTTTCATTTGTTTACCTCCTAATTTTTTTTACATTAGATATTCACAATTAAATATTTAATGTCCGCACCCCGTTAATCGAATGCCGACGGGGGTGCCACATCGGCTGTTTGCGACTGCAGTTTGTTTCTTGCCTCTGACCGCCCCTTTAAGGGAGGAGTCCGCAAACGCTGTCTTGTTTAACTCGGTAGCCTCCCACCATTCCCACTTGTTAAAGTCGGTGGGAGACGATGATACACACCCGAGTAATATTACCAAAGGATGTGTATCAAAACAGGCTTTTGCCCGCCAAATATAGCGAGGGCATAACGACCGTATCTAAAAAATTCGATACTTCGCCCATTACACCATTCCTATGGTTATTAAAATTATAGAATTTTATTATAAAAAAGTCAATAAATTATTCACGATTTAGTGCCGTTTTTCCGATTTGAACAAATAAAATTGTTATTTTTGGGCAAATTCATCAAAGAATTTTGGCAATATTTCCACAAAATTATGAACGAAATGTGAACATTTTAGTTTTCGTCGTTTTTTGAACAGAGTTTTAGTCAATACGGGCATTTACTGCACATTTTATCGCATTTTGTCGATTATTTTCAAAGCCACAACATATAGTATTTATCTAAAATTGCCTGTCGAAATGTAGTTTTGGCATAAAAAACGCTAAAATGCCGTCCATCGACACTCGTTCCCTTAAAAATATCGCCGTAGTATAAAAAAGCACCTCGAACAAGCTTTCACTCATTCGAGGTGTGATTTATTTTATCGGGGATATTTTATTTGCCGATGCCGCCGATAATATCGCCGCCGATATCACCGATGTCGCCGCCGTTTTCGATTTTGTCTGCAATGCCATAGAAGAAATCCTTAGCGGTATTTCCAAGACCTTCAATGGTATCACCTGCACCGGAGAAGTCAACATCGCCGATTCCGCCGATAAGACCTGAAAGCGTATCCATAATTCCGCCCAATGCAGAACCGCTGCCTGAAGATGACGCTTGCGTTGTGGGAGCCTGTGTTGCAGGAGCCTGTGTTGTGGGAGCCTGCGTTGTGGGCTCGGTTGTGGGAGCTGTCGGAGCTGCAACAGTAACGATCTGAGTTACTACCGGAACATTTTCCTCAACCTGCTTTATTTTGTGACCGCCCTTTGAGCCTGCCGCATAAACTGCAACAGTGATTGCAAGTGCACAAACAATAGCGCCTACTCTTGCCCAGCCTTTTCTGGTATTGAGCTTCTTTTCAGCAAGCTCTTCAGGAGTTAACTGAACTTTCTCTTTCTTTGCCATATTAGTTGCCTCCTAAAAATTAGTATACAAAGTTAGAATATTTTGCATTTGCTGCAAGGTTACCTGTACCTGTGATGCTAAGTCCTGCCTTGAGCTGAAGCTCTGCGTCGGCAGTAAGTGAATATTCAAGGCTCTGAAGTTTGCCGTCTTTGATAACAACCTTAACCTTGATATTCTTGTAATTAGCGTTAAGTCCTGTAACCGTAACTGCCGATACAAAGTTCTTGATTTCAGCATTTACTTCGTCGAGAACAACGATATCATTTGTAAATCTTGAAATAGCCGTGTTACCGCTTCTGTCGGGATTTGATGAATCAGCAAGTGTGAATTCATATGTATCGCCGTTTACCGAAAGGTTCTGAATGTCGTTCGGCTGAAGAGTTGTAGCCTTAAGAGTGTAGCTTGAACCGTGATAAAGCTTCTCTGTTGTGCCGTCGTCCTTCTTAACGTCGATTGTGTCAAGAGTCATACCCTTCGGGCAGGTCTCCTTCTTATCGCCTCTGCCGAGGAAGCCGCCGACAACCGAGTTCAAGTCCGAATTGGAGTCAACGCCCTGAATAATCTTGTTAAGAATATTTGTTGCCGAGCCAACGTTGATGTTGTCAACTGTGCAATGTCTTTCCCAATCGTAGCCTGCTTTTGCGTCAACAGCAGCCTTTGTAGCGTTGTTGATAAGTGTTGCAACGGAAGCAGCGTCGCTTGAGCCTGCATTTGCCGAGCCTGCATTGCCTGAGCTTGCAGGTGTTGATGCGTTGTTTGATGAACCGCCTTTTGATGAGCCGTCATCCCACGAGCTTGAGTTCGATGCGTTAGCAGCACCGCCGTTTACGGCGGTTGTGGACTCGTCGCTTGAAGCAGGGCCGAGGCCCTGTGAGCGAGCAAAAGCGAATACGCCTGCAACGATTGCGAACGAAAGGAAAATAGCCCAGAAGCGAGTCCAACCGTTCGATCTGCGAATTTTTCTGTCAGCAATCTCCTCAGGAGTTAACTGAACTTTCTCTTTCTTTGCCATTTGAGTTTCCTCCTAAGAATTAATATACAAAGTTCTTGTAGCTTGCAGTAGTATGGATAGCACCTGAACCGTTGATACCGATACCGAGTGCTTTAAGTGCAAGCTTAGCACTTGTTGATGTCTCATACTCGAGAGAAACAAGCTTACCGTCTGTGATTGTGCCCTTAACCTTGATGTTTGTGTATTCGCCATCAAGTGAGTTAACCGTTACAACGGAAACCTGAGCCTTAATCTCTGCCTCAACCTCATCCTTAGTGATGATGTCGTTTGTAAATCTTGAAAGTGAGTTTGAGCCGTCCTTTGCGGGAGTGGTTACGTTGTCAAGCGTAAACTCGAAGCTGTTGCCGTCAACCTTGAGACCCTTGAGATCCTCGGGCTTAAGTGATGTAGCCTTGAGAGCATAGTTTTTGCCGTGGTAGTCGATAGCAGCTGCTGCGTCTTCGCCCTTCTTGATTGTGAGGTTTTTATCGCCTACTCCGAGGAAGCCGCCGACAACAGAGTTGAGGTCTGCGTTTTCGTCAACCATGTGAATAACCTTATTAAGTGTGCCTGTTGCATTACCGACGTCGATGGGAGTTGTGTACTCGCACTTTCTTGCCCAATCGTAGCCTGCCTTTGAATCAACGGCAGCCTTTGTTGCGCTGTTGAGAGCATCTGCTACCGTCTTAGCCTCCGAAGCATCGGATGCAGGAGCGTCGCTTGATGTGCTTCCGCTTGAAGAAGCTCCGCCTGCTGTACTGCTGCCGCCTGCGTTTGAGGCGCCCTGAGCCGCACCGCCGTTACCGGCATTCGAGCTGCCCTGTGTAACAACCTTCTGCTCGATTGTCGTACCCTGTCCGAATGCTATGTAAACTATTGAATAAACAAGTACAATAGACATAAGAACTGCGAGTGATTTGAAGAAGGTCTCTCCGAAGATTTTCCTCTTCTCTTCCTTCCTTGCATTTTTAGCTTCCAACTCCTCGGGAGTCAGAACAGGTTTGTTTTTTGCCATCTGAAAAATATCCCCTTTCAAATTCTTCTTGGCGTATAATTGCACATTACCAATCGATACATATAAAATTTACAATAAATTTCGCCGATTGTCAATCAAATCTTTGGTTTTTATGTAAAATTTCAGTTTTTTTCTATGCTTTTTATTCATTTAGCACTAATTTGAGTGCTATTACCGTAACATCATCCTTCGGCTTTTTGTTTCTTTCGTGCTTCGACGCCTCGGCTATTTTCTCCGCAAGACTTTCGACGGAAGTATCCTTTTCTGTTGAAAGTAACTTTTTTGCCGTATCAAGAGAGTATTCGAATGCACCGTCGCTTGCCATTACGACTGTATCGCCCTTGCGAAGCTTAAATTGTGTTGATACAAAATCTGCTTCGTCGAGAATTCCCAACGGCATTGACGCACGGTTTACAGCCGTCACGCTTTCGTTTTTACGCACAAGCGTTGCCACAGCACCTGCCTTACACAGCGTTGCGTTGCCCGAATACAAATCTATGGAAAGCACGTCAAGCGTTGCAAGCGACTCCTCGGTGGATTTCAGTAAAAGTGCGGAGTTTACAAGCCTGAATGCCGCAGAATGTGAGAAGCCTGAGCGCAAAAGCTTTGCCGTCATTGAGCTTGCAAGCGAGGAATCGACGGCAGCCCTCATTCCCGTGCCCATTCCGTCGCTCAAAACGACATTGAAATTGCCCTTGCCGTCATAAAAGCTCTCAAAGCTGTCTCCGCAATATTTATCTTTGTTTGCCGTGCTCCTTGAAGCCGCCGCCTCCACTCTGAAAAACGTCTTTTCGCAAAAGCAAACGCACGCCTCATCGCCCGAGGTTGTAATCGACGGTCTGTCAAGCTGCACCCGACAGGTCTTTTCGAGCGCTCTGCGAAGCTCATATTCGTTTATTTTTTCATTAGTCTTTACAAATGAAAATTCTATTTTCAGCCTGCCGTTCTCTGAATTCCTGCACACGAGCGCAGACGGTGTAATGTTAAACGAAGAAATAAGAAGCTCCTCGATTTCAGCCGAAAGCTCATCCGCAAAGTCTATTTCCTTTGTGAATTCTTCGGATATTTCGGTAAGCATATCGCATATGCCGCCGAATTGACGTGAGGATACGCTCCTCATTCTTTCGACCCTTTCCTTTGCCGCCCTCGACGATACAAAGCCTATGTAGAGCTTATTAAAGCTGTCCGTCAGCTCGTCCGATTTCACACAACAGCCCTTGAGGAACGGCGGAAGCTTATTCGGATTTACAACCCCGTTATTTTTAAGTGCTTCGCTCATAGCGTCAAACGCCTTTTTACAGTCGGCAAAATTCTTGCTCCAGCAAAACGAATTTAGCCGACAGCCTGTACAAACGCTTGCCCTCACTCTTGAATAGACATCAAGCTCCGTCTCGGGCGCATTGCTTTTGAGCAGCGAGGAAGCGGCGTTCACGGTCTCCGATACCTCCTCGACAGCCATCGACGCATTTTTAAGTCTTTCAAGCAATGCAAGCCGTTGAGAGTTTATATTTACAGGCTCTCTTTTCTCATAAAATCCGCCTGTGATGACACGCAAATACTTTTCGGGAATACACAAAAACACAACGCAGGCAACAGCGAATTCAACGATTAGATAAATTTTATCTAAAGTGCCGTTTTCAAATAAAAACACCGCCAAAAAGGCAAGAAGTCCTGCCGCCGTACCGGCAAATCTGTTAAAGCGTGAGAACAGACCCGAGGCAAGTCCGACAACGGCATAGGAAACACCCGTTGCTCCTACGCTTTGACTTAATGAAAACGCAAGTCCGAGCTCTACGCCGAGGCTTGTCCCTGCCGACTCCTTGTAAATGAAAGAGGTCAGCAGCAACAAAAAAATTCCGATTATCCTCGCCGGCGAAGCGGAAAATACGGTTACCCCTGAAAGCGACAGCAGAACAACGGACAGGAATGCGCCTACACTCACAATATCCCTTGCCGTAAAGCCGCCCTGTGAGGAATAGACCGTCGCCGCATCAAAAGCCGACGAAAATACGAACGACAAGGCAAAACCGAGAGTTGCCTCGCTTAAAAAGATAAAAAACGACCTTACGGAAGTCCCGTCTGCGAAAAGCACCGCCATACTTGTCAGGAACAATGACATAAAGCTGATACACGACGGCAGCAGTCTGAATTTTTTAAGCCTTTCAAGCTCATTTGTGAGCCTTATTAAAATAACCGAGCAGATTATCGCCGCTATGTACCTAAGTGCCGACAGGCTGTCCTGAGTTAAAATATAGCCTGCCGCTGCTCCCAAGCCTGCCGAAATTGTATATTTGCCCGATACAGCCGTTACAAACGCAACCGCAAACGGCGAAAACGCCTTGAGCTCATTTATCGAGCCGCATAAAAGTCCGAGCAGGAAGCACAGCATTTGAGCTATGATCCGCTTTGATATTCTCTCTATTTTTTCGGCGTTTGCGTCGAGATATACCCGTCTTGCCGTCTGTGAAGCCTTCAAAAAAATCACCGTACCTTATACATAATTTTACAAAAAAATTATATCCTCGGTACGGTGAAAACCGTGTCGCCTTATGCTGTTGTTTTTACGAAATCGCAGACGCTTTCGGGCGAAATATGAAATTACTGCTCAACATTAAACGGCTCGTCGGGAATTACAAGAGCACATATAATATAGAAAAGAATTCCGGGGAAGCCTGCCGAAAACATTGCAATAAGAACATAAACAAGTCTTACAAGGGTAGAATCAACTCCGATATACTCCGCAAATCCGCCGAGTACACCTGCGAGCATTTTGTCGCTGCTGCTTTTATAAAGCTTTTTCTTCATATTTATTACTCCTTTTAATTTTTATTTTTGATTATTATTTTAATTAAAAATCAATATCTGTCAAGAACTCCCATTCGACAAATCGTGCCTGCATCCAATTGTCGGGTGCTCTTTCGTCGAGATATTCTTCAAATTTGGTTTTTGCCTCAAATCCGTAATGCCTCTCGCTCCATCTGTATATGGAAGCGGCAGTCATTATAAAATTTACCGCCATAAACACGCTCATTGCAACACAGGCAATATGCCATTTCTTGCCCTTGAGCCTTTCAAGAAGCACGTCGATTTTAGGACAAAGCTTACAAAAAGCCGTGCCTGCAAGTCCCCACATTATCGAAAAGCCCAAGCATATTATGCCCTGATAATTCATAAAGCTGCCGTCATAGCTCCACGCACGCATACCGAGAACATCTTTTAACAGTAAGCCGCAAAGCAGCTCCAATATTGTAGCCACAACGGAAAATACCAAAAATTTCTCAAATTTAGGTTTGCAATCTAATTTATCCGCCGCAACATAAAACAAAACCGCCGCCGCACCGTAAAGTATGTTAAAAGAGCCGTAAACCGAAACCACGTGGCTTTCCCAATGTCCCTTTGCAATTTGGCAGAAAACACCTTCGATAATCACGCCCAATATACTGCCTGCAATAAACAGCCAAAACAGCTTATCGTATGTGAGCCGCTTGCTTTCCGTCCCCTCTGTCAAAACAACCTCTGTATCGAGCTTGTTTTTTCTCTCCATAATTATCCCATCCGTTAAATACACCTTGTATTTTTCTATATCTATACCGTAAACGCCTTAATCGTAATCATACATATCGTAATCATCATCAAAATCAGGATCGTCAAGGTCGTCGTCATCCGGTGCATCAAACCTGTCCTCAAAATCATCCTCAAGCCTGTCAAATGCTTCCTCTATGCTCATATTGTTTCTCGAAGCAAACGCTATAAAGTCGTTCCCGAGCGCCGCCGTAAAGCAAAGAGTTGATATAATCGAAGCTAAAAGGACTATCGTTGTTATAATTATCAGCTTTTTCATATCCGTTCCTCCTTATATTCCGGCTTTGCGGAAGCTCAGTCTTAAAAGATAGGTCATAACCGCAAAGGCAAGCAAGCCTGACGAAAAAAGCATCACGCTAAATGAAACGAGAAAGCCTATCATCGCTCCCGTAAACGGTGGTGCAACAGCAAAAATCGAGCCTACCGCAACCGCTATCGGAGAAAGCATAAGAGCCACCGAAGCAGGATAAACGCCGAACGCACACAAAACAAGGAATATGAACATTACTGTCCACAAGGTTTTGTTGCGTCTGTCAAAATTCGGCTTTTGAGCTGTCTGCGAGCCGACGCCTAAGGTCGCCTGACCTTGCTTCGGCTGTTCCTTTGCACAAGCAGACGGCGAAGCCTGCTGCGAATTTACATACTGCATAGCACAGCTGTACGGAGTACCGAGCTCCTCGCAAATCTGTTCTTCGCTTTTTCCAAGCTCAAGACCGGCGGAAAAATGCTCCTCAAAGTCCTGTATTATCTCATCACGGTCCGCAGGCGAAAAGCCCGAAAGATAATTATATAATTCCTGTAAAAATTCAACCTTAGTCATTACCGTCGCCTCCTAACAAATTTGAAACGCAAAGGGTAAATTCATTCCATTCCTTTTCAAGTGCCGCCTGTGTGTCGCAACCCTTTTTGGTAAGTTTGTAATATTTCCTCGCAGGTCCCGTGGGCGACTCCTTGAGGTACACTTCAAAATATCCCTCGTTCCTTAATCGCTTCAGCAACGGATAAATCGTCCCCTCGGAAACATCTATCTGCTTTCCCACAGCGTCCGCAAGCTCATAGCCGTATTTGTCTCCCTGCCGCAGCTGAGACAAAACGCAGAGCTCAAGCACGCCCTTTTTGAACTGCGTATTCATTGCGTCTCTCCTTTCTGCACTATCCGCATTACTGTCTTTATTACAGTTACAATATATCACATACTATCTTGTAATGCAATATACTATGTAATGTTTAACACTTTGTTAACAAATCGGAAAGAATTTATAAACAAAAGAGCAGACCGTATAGATCTGCTCTGAAATCAATTTATTTCTCCTCGAAGAACGTCTTAAACGCTCTGTATGCCATATAAACGTCAAGCTTTGAGACAACCTCAAACGGAGCGTGCATTGAAAGCACCGGAACACCGAGGTCAACAACGTCAATATCGAGTGCCGCAAGATACATTGCAACCGTTCCGCCGCCGCCTGCGTCAACCTTACCGAGCTCGCCCGACTGCCATACAATATCCGCGCCGTCAAGCATACTTCTTATTTTGCCCATATATTCAGCCGAAGCGTCGCTTGTGCCCGCCTTACCTCTTGAGCCTGTGTATTTCGTGATAACAACGCCCTTGTTGATATAGGAAGCGTTTCTTCTCTCGGAAACATCGGGGAAAGTCGGGTCAAACGCAGCGTTTACGTCAGCCGAAAGGCAATGAGTGTTTGAAAGCACGGTGTGATAATTCACGCCCTGCGTATTTGCAAGGTCTGCAACAAAATATTTGAAATATGAGGAATTAAGTCCCGTGTTGCCGTCAGAGCCGATTTCCTCCTTGTCGGTAAGAACGGTAATTGCGGTATATTCGGGATTTTCAATGCTAAAAATAGCCTCTGCGGCAGGATAAGCGCAAACTCTGTCGTCGTGTCCGTAAGAGCCTATCATACTGCGGTCAAAGCCTATATCGCAGGATTTGAAAGCAGGGACAGCCTCAAGCTCAGCCGAAAGGAAATCGCTCTCGATTATTCCGTATTTCTCAAAGAGAATGTTCATAATATTGAGCTTGACCTTTTCGCTTGCCTCATCATCCTTGAACGGACGTGAGCCGATTAAAATATTCAGCTCCTCGCCCCTTATTCCGTCTGCAAGGGTACGCTTCATCTGCTCTGCGGCAAGATGCGGAAGAAGGTCTGTTACAACAAATTTCGGGTCGTTGTCATCCTCGCCGACATTTACATAAGCCTTTGTTCCGTCTCTTTTTACAACTACGCCGTGAAGAGAAAGCGGAATTGCCGTCCACTGATACTTCTTAACTCCGCCGTAATAATGTGTCTTGAAATATGCGATTTCCGTATCCTCATAAAGCGGATTTTGTTTCATATCAAGTCTCGGAGAGTCAATGTGCGCCGCCGAAAGACGGGTACCGTTTTCAAGTCCTTTCTTACCGATAACCGCAAGAATTATTGACTTGCCTCTGTTGTTGTAGTAAACCTTGTCGCCTGCGTTGTATTTTTTCGCTCTGTCAAACTCAACAAAGCCGTTTTTCTTTGCCTTTTCAAGAACATAAACAACAGCCTCTCGCTCTGTCTTTGCCTTGTTCAGAAAACTCTTGTACTCCTCGCAAAATGCGTCTGCCTTATCGGTTTCTTCCTGCGAAATAACCTCCGAAGCGTGCTTCGGATTGTAAAAGAGCTTTTCTTTAAGCTCTTCTGCTTTTGATTTTTCCTTACTCATTTTCATAGCTCCTCTTTATATAGATTACCGTAAATATTTACGGCTTTTGTTACCTTGTTTACATAGTGTGCCGTCGCCCTCGACGGAATTTTATCAAGTGTTTTCCCGTCCTTTGAGTATTCGGGGTTTTTAAGCCAGCCGTCAACCCTGTTTATACCTGCGTGATACGCCGCCACGGCAGCTTCGGTGTCCTCGAATTTTTCAAGCAATATCGAATAAAAGAACGCACAGTATTTTATTGAAATTTCAGGATTTGTCAAATCCGCTTCGGTGTATTTTTCGCCCGTTTTAGTCTGAAGCCACATAAGCGTATCGGGCATAATCTGCGTAAGACCTATTGCGCCGACAGACGATTTTGCGTTTTCGTCAAATCCGCTTTCAACCTGCGCCGTAGCATATAATAATTCCTTCGGAACGGAATACTCCTCCGAATATTTCACTATATATTCTGTGTATTTTTGCGGATATCTATGCTTGTAGCCTGCTCTTACCAAAAGCACGGTTACAGCCGATATGACCGCAACGAAGGTCAAAATCAACGCAATTATTTTCGATAATGCGATTTTCTTTTTATCGGTCATCATTGATAATTTCCTTTATCTGCTCGGAAAGTCCGTAGGGCGGATAATTTTTTATAACCTTATCGGCGTTTGCAAGGAAAAAGTCCTCGCCCTTTTGAGCCGATATTCTTTGCCTTGCGCCTTCAAGCGATATTTTATCTCGGTTGATTATCCTCTCAAGGCGTATTTCCTCGGGTGCGACAACGCAAACGTTTATATCGCAAAGGCTTGACAGTCCGCTTTCAAAAAGTCCTATCGCATCAACCGTTACGCCCAAAGCTTTTTCCTGTTCCTTTTGTGAAATTATGCTTTTTATTCGCCTGACAACAGCAGGATGAGTTATCTCGCTTAGCCTTTCCGTATTTTCCTTTGATGAAAAAGCCCTTTTCGCAAGCAGCTTTCTGTCAACACTGCCGTCGGGCAAAGCAATATCCTCTCCGTATTCCCGTGCGAGTGCGGAGATAACAGCCTTATCGCCGTTTATCACGTCCTTTGCGACAAGGTCGGCGTCAATATGGTAATATCCGATTTTTTCAAGTGCCCTTGCGACGGTGGATTTTCCTGCTCCCGTCTGCCCTGTAAGTCCGATAATTTTCACACCGATCACCATAGCCTTTCAGCAACAAATATTTTATTAAAAATCGCCGTTTCGTCCTGTATTGCCTGAACAGGCGAAATTTTTACGCTATACTTCCTTAATCTTAAAGCCTGCGGAACGGATAAGCCTGTTATAAACCGCAAGTCCCACGCCGCTTATTTCGGGGCATCTTGCGTAAACGGTTTTTGCTCCCCTTTCGTCAAGCTCACGAAGTGCGTCAAAAAGCCTATTAGCCTCCGAAAGTCCGTCGTCGGCTCTGCCGTATGTAACGGCATTTTCAAAATATTTTTCCTCGCCCTCAAAGCAAAGCACAAAGCAGTCTTTACCCTTAACAAAATCGACAAATTTTTCAAAGCTGCCCTTTACTATTGTTATGTCGGCTCTCGGTGCGTAATGCTTGTATTTCATTCCCGGAGAAGCCGCCGTTTCGCCGTCCTTTAGCTTATTGAGAACAGCCGAAGCAATATCGATTTCACCGATAAGAGCCTCGATTTGCTCGACCGTAACACCGCCCGGTCTTAAAAGCGTAGGCTTTTCGGCAGCAAAGGTTATAACCGTTGACTCAACGCCGATTTCACAGCCTCCGCCGTCAATTATCAGCGGTACTCTGCCGTCCATATCATCAAAAACATACCTTGCGTTTGTCGGGCTCGGACTTCCCGAAAGATTTGCGCTCGGTGCGGCAAGCGGTAAGCCGCAAGCCTTGATTATCTTCCTTGCGTATTCGGATTTCGGCATACGCACCGCTACGGTATCAAGTCCGCCCGAGGTAACGTCGGGAATTAAATTGCTTTTTTTCATTATCATTGTAAGGGGACCCGGCCAAAATTTTTCAGCCATAAGCCTTACCTTTTCGGGTATCTCCCTTACAAGCGGCGAAAGCTCCGACATATCGCTGATATGAACAATCAACGGATTGTCCGACGGCCTGCCCTTTGCAATATATATCTTTTTAACCGCTTCGCCGTCGAGTGCGTTTGCCGCAAGTCCGTAAACGGTTTCGGTGGGTATTCCCACAACCTCGCCGTCCTTTATAAGTCTTGCCGCCTCGCTCAAAGCCTCTTTTTCGTCTGTTCTGATGTCAATTACCCGAGTAATCATCAATTTTCCTCTGCCTTTAATTTTTCTGCCGTATCGGCTGTGATAAGAGCGTCGATTATCTCATCAAGGTCGCCGTTCATTATCTGCTCGATTTTATAAAGAGTAAGCCCTATTCTGTGGTCGGACACCCTGCCCTGCGGGAAATTGTAGGTTCTTATTCTCTCGCTTCTGTCGCCCGTGCCGACCTGCGCCTTTCTTGCGCCTGCGATTTCTGCATCGTGCTTTTCCTGTTCAATTTCAAGAAGTCTTGAACGAAGCACCTTTAACGCCTTATCCTTGTTTTTGTATTGGCTTCGCTCGTCCTGACACTCAACTACCATTCCCGTAGGAAGATGCGTTACACGGATAGCCGACGAGGTCTTGTTTACCTTCTGACCGCCTGCGCCCGACGAACGGAAAACGTCAATCTGCAAATCCGCAGGGTCAAGCTCAACGTCCACATCCTCAGCCTCGGGCAAAACGGCAACCGTTGCGGTAGAGGTCTGAATTCTGCCCTGACTTTCGGTTTCGGGAACACGCTGAACACGGTGAACTCCGCTTTCAAACTTAAAGCGTGAATATGCACCCTCGCCCTCAACGCTGAAAACAATTTCCTTGTATCCGCCGAGCTCCGTGGGATTTTCCGACAAAATCTCCACCTTAAAACCCTTTGACTGTGCATACATAGAGTACATTCTGAAAAGCTCGCCCGCAAAAAGCGCCGCCTCTTCTCCGCCTGCACCGCCTCTTATCTCGACAATAACATTTCGCTCGTCGTTGGGGTCTTTCGGCAAAAGCAAAACCTTAAGTTCTTCCGAGCAACGCTCAACGTCAATTTTAGCCTGCTCGAATTCCTCTTGCACAAGCTCTCTGAAATCCTTGTCAAGTCCGCCTGCATCAAGCAATTCCTTTGACTCCGTGAGCGCGCTTTCATATTTCTTATATTCTCTGAATTTCTCAACAACGGGCGTTAAATTCTTCTGTTCCTTCATAAGCTTTGCATATTCCTGCTGATTGCTTATTATATCGGGAGAGCATAACAGCTCGTTGATTTTTTGGTATCTTTCTTCTATTCCGTTAAGCTTATCGGTCATTTGGACTTTCCTCACGAATTATTTTCTTAATATTTTTTTCAATCTTTATACGGGGCACCATTACTTCCCGTCCGCACTTCTTACAACGCAGTCTGAAATCAATTCCCGAACGCAAAACTTCAAACCTGTTCTCGCCGCAGGGATGCGCCTTTTTCATCACAAGCTCGTCGCCCACACGCACGTCCATAATATACCTCCCAAACGATTTTTATATATTGTACCACAATATGTGAAAAAATTAAATACCGCAATTCTCATTTCACTTCCTCGGGCATATAAATTTATGAGTAAATTGCAAAAATACCAGAAATCTGAAAGGCACGGTAATCATTATGGAAAAATATTTACCCGAGGGATCCGTTTTCAATTCAAGGGAAACGGAAAAAATATTTGCAAGTGAAAGCTTGCTCAAAGAGGCGTGTGAAAAGCGACTTTATCTCGAAGCGAGGGCTCTTATGTGCGACAACGCCCACAATCTCCATTTCAAATTAGGCAATATAAAAGGCTTTATGCCGCACGACGAATGTGCCGAGGGCGTAAAGGATGCGAGTGTAAAGGATATTGCAATAATTTCAAGGGTCAACAAGCCTACGGGCTTTTACATAACCGAGGTCGATTTATCAAGCGAAAATCCCGTCGCCGTTTTGAGCAGAACAGAAGCACAGGCGGACTGCCGAAAAAATTACATTTCAGCTCTTCGCACAGGCGATATTATAGACGCAAAAATCACGCATATTGAGCCGTTCGGTGCATTTTGCGACATAGGACGGGGCATAACCGCACTTTTGCCGATTAACTCCGTTTCGGTCTCAAGAATACCGAATCCGCACTCAAGATTTTTCATCGGTCAAAACATAAAGGCGGTTGTAAGAAGCATTGACGAAAACGGCAGAATAACCCTTTCGCACAGGGAATTGCTCGGCACCTGGGAGGAAAACGCAGGGGCGTTCCATTCGGGAGAAACCGTCACGGGAATTGTCCGTTCCGTAGAGCCCTACGGCGTTTTTGTTGAGCTTTCGCCAAACCTTGCAGGACTTGCGGAATACGCAGAGGGCGTCGAGGTCGGGCAGAGTGCAAGCGTGTTTATCAAAAGCATAAATCCCGAAAAAATGAAAATAAAGCTGATAATCGTCGGCACGGACAGCTTTGCCTGTGAAAACCGAAATTACAAATATTTTATCGATTCGGGACACCTTGACTTTTGGCGGTATTCGCCGTGTAATTGTACAAAAATTGTTGAAACACTATTTTAATTTTGTATAAATTATTGCACTTGCCGTTTTGATGTGCTACAATAATTTTGTATTTCAATATACGAGGAGGAAGTATAATGTCAAAGAAAATCTTCAAAAAATCTTTTAGCGTTATTTTGTCCTTAGTTCTGATGTTCAGCTGCGTTGCACCGTCTTTTGCGGCAAATAAGGTGTGTAAATGCGGCAAAAATCCCATGCTTGTAATCTCGGGTTTTTCACAGTATCTGCTTGTTGACACCAAAACGGGCAAGAGCGTTTGGGCACCCGAGGCGGAAACAATTACAAAGGCTGTCGAAAAGGCTCTACCCTCCCTTACAACTCTTCTTGCTTCAAAGAGAACGAGGGCGGATTACGACAAGTTCTGCGACGAGTTTATCCCGATTGTAAACGAGGTACTCGATCCCATCGCCTGCTCTCCCGACGGAACGCCTAAACATAGGAACGTCGAGATTATCGAGCAATTTAAGAAACCCGTTTCAAGCTACGATTATGCCTATGTCAAGGAAATTTTCAACAACGATATAGTCGATGTTGCCTGTGAGGCGGTCGGCAAGGATCACGTTTGGGTGTACGGACTTGACTGGCGTGTCGATCCGCTTATTCTTGCGGATGAAATTCACGAGTATGTCGAAAATATCAAAAAGACCTCAGGTCATGATAAAATTTCAATTTCAGGTATCAGTATGGGCGGCGCTATTATGTCCGCTTACCTTGCGAAATACGGATACGACGATTTAAGCAATATAACAATGCTTTCATCAGCTTACACGGGACTTGAAATGGTCGGCAAGCTCTTTATGGGCGACGTGTCAATCGACGCTCCGGGACTTTACAATATACTCAGCGACGTTTTGGGAACAGATAAGGTAAGCGCCGTTCTCTCTTCAACGGGCATTGTCGAAAAAATCATTCCCATACTCGGCGATTTGTTCAAATACAACAAGGATCGAATTTACGAGGATTGCTTAATCCCTGCCTTCGGATACACCACGGGCTTTTGGGCATTTGTCCCCGAGTCCTGCTACAATTCAGCAAAGACGTATATGTTTATGCGAATGAGCGACGGTACGGTACAGCAAAAAAAGACTCTCAAAAACAGAATTGACGATTATCACTACAACGTTCAGTCAAAAATCGCTTCAATTCTCAAGTCGGCACAGGCTGACGGCATCTGCGTTTCGGTGGTTTCGCACTACAATTTGCAGAACTCTCCCGTTACCTCGGCAGCAACACTTATGAGCGATCAGGTAATCGAAACTATACACACAAGCGGCTTCGCAACCGTTGCCGAATACGGAAAAACGCTCGACATTGCTAAGAAAGCACCACACGTTTCGTTCGATAGGGTTATCGACGCACGCACGGCTTATCTGCCTGATAACACGTGGTTTATCAAAAATATGAAGCACGTTGAATACAGCAACAAGGGTGCTAACGACAACGGCGAATTTTTCAAGTGGATACTTACCGCCGCTCCCGACACAAACATTTATTCCAATGCAAAGTATCCGCAATTTATGAACTATGACAGGAACACTCACACGCTTTCTCCGCTTTCGGGTGCTGACGGCGACGTCAATGCAGACGGCAGGATTTCGCTGTTTGACGCAAAGCTTGTTCTCAGATCCGTTGCGGAAATGACGACGCTTGACGAGCAGCAGGTGTGGGCAGCCGATATGAACTGTGACGGTGCTGTTTCGGTAGCGGACGCCAAGAGCATTTTAGTATATATTGCGGCAAATTAAATCAAAACAGTTCACGCATAAATTTATCCCACTATGTTTTACATAGTGGGATTTTTGTATTTG